>Ga0316204_10002159_pt1 | contig 46616 bp, 35 predicted proteins | sample 6monrhotite_MG_2_FD_205661 | JGI IMG/M metagenome (GOLD analysis project Ga0316204, IMG submission 205661) | Microbial mat bacterial communities from mineral coupon in-situ incubated in ocean water Damariscotta River, Maine, United States -... | ecosystem: Environmental > Aquatic > Marine >... | reverse complement strand
AGCTCTCCACAAATGAACCAATAGCTTGGAGATAGTGTTTGTAATCCAGCTATCCTCAACATTAGGATCATCTTTACTTCTTCCTATGAAACCATCTTTGGTTTGTGCCCATTTCAAAATGATATAGGGGCGTTGCTTTTGATGAAATGTAAAAAATCGACGGTTTAATCGTTCTCCTTTTTCTTGTAACACTCCAACTATTACCTCAACACCTGCCTCCTGAAGCTTTTGTATGCCTCTTCCAGCAACTTCTTTAAAAGGATCTTTATTTGCAATAACTACCCTAGGAATCTTATGTGTTAAAATTAAGTCAGCGCAAGGTGGAGTCTTTCCAAAATGGGAACAGGGTTCTAGGCTTACATAAATTGTAGCTTCTTTTAAAAGCGATTTATCTTCAACAGCAGCAATGGCATTTACCTCAGCATGTGACTCTCCATACTTTTGATGATAACCCTCTCCAATGATCTTTCCTTCATGTACAATAACTGCTCCCACTCTAGGATTGGGAGAAACTTCGTTCTTTCCCAAATCGGCTAAATCTAAAGCCCTTTGCATGAATTGCTCATCTACTTTCTGCACAGCTCAAAAGTAGAGATTACCAAACTGCTTTTCAACTCAAATTGCTATAAAGTCCTAACTTCGGCACCTTCTACAATCTTTTAATTTCTATGAAACTCTCTGAATTTTCACCCTACTTAAAAGAAGAACTATCACCCCTCTTTTCTGAAAGAGAAGCAAGCAATCTCATTAGCATTCTATTTGATTACTATTTGGGCTTGAGTAGAACCAGCCAACTGTTGGCACAAGACCGTATCCTTAGCGAAAGCGAAATCACACTACTCCAAAATGCTTTAGGTGATCTAAAAAAGCACAAACCCATCGATTACGTCATCAACCAAAGTATCTTTTTTGGTTATGAATTTTTTGTAGACGATCGAGTACTCATTCCTCGGTCAGAAACAGAAGAGTTGGTACAATGGATTTTGGAAAATGAAACTGATCCTATGTGTGAAATTTTAGACATCGGTTCAGGCAGTGGTTGCATTCCCATCACTTTAGATTTGGAGGGAGATTACAAAAGAGTTGATGCTTGTGAAGTTTCTGAAGCTGCTAATGAGGTGGCGAGGATTAATGCAAAAAATCTACATTCAAATGTTACGTTTGAAAAGTTGGACATCCTTAGCCAAGTACCGTCTAAAAAATACGACATCGTAGTAAGTAATCCTCCTTATGTAAAGAAAGAAGAACTGCATACGCTCGACAAAAACGTAGTAGACTATGAACCTGGAATTGCATTGGCTCCAGAAGGCAACGACCCACTCCTATTTTATAAAAGAATGATTGTCATCGCTCCACAAATGCTAAAAAAAGATGGACGACTCTATTGGGAAATTCATGAAGATTTGGGCAAAGAGGTGCTTGAATTATTAGAAAATGCTTCCTTCAATGATGTAGAATTGAAACAAGACCTTTATGGGAGAGATCGTTTGGTGAGAGCTAAGGTAAAGGGGTAGTTCAGCAAAAAATCTTAACTTCCCAATCCAATCAATCTTACTATCTGTCATGAAAAAAGTCTACACACTACTTTATACCTTAATGGGGTGTATAGGAATTTTAGCCGCTCAAGATTCAACACATTTTGTTACCACCTGGAAAACTACCAACGATGGAATTTCTGGTGATTCTTCAATAACAATATTTACCAACAGCTCGGTAACGTTCAACTATGATATAGATTGGAATAATGATGGAATATTTGACTCCCTCTCAATTAAGGGAAATATCACACATAATTTTGGTGATACAGGTATATTCACGATAAGAATCAAAGGTACTTTCCCAATAATTGAATTCCCAAGCACTTCTGATCATGATAAAATCATTTTTGTAGACCAATGGGGAACTAATAAATGGAAAGGACTTAGCCTTGGGTGGTGTACTAATGTGGATTTAAGAACAAGCGATGCTCCTGATCTAAGCCTTATGACAAGCTTAAAAAAAGCATTTTGGTCATGTTCAACATTCAACGGTGACATTAGTTCTTGGGATGTTTCTACCATTACAGATATGAGAGGTATTTTCTATCGTTGTTCTAACTTTAATCAAGATGTAGGTAATTGGGATGTTTCTAATGTTACTGATTTTGTACAAATGTTTTACCAATGTCCAAAATTCAACCAAGATATAGGAGGTTGGGATGTTTCTTCTGCTGTTGACATGAACAGAATGTTTAGAGGAAATCACCTAGCTCCAAGCATTTTTAATCAAGACATTAGCAACTGGGACGTTTCTGATGTTGCTGATTTTTCAGATATGTTTATGTATTGTGATAGCTTTAATGTTGATATTGGGAAATGGGATGTTTCTTCTGCTACTGATATGAATTATATGTTCAGGAGCGCTATCTCTTTTAATCAAGATATCTCTGGTTGGGATGTAGATTCTGTAACAAATATGCAGGGTGCTTTTCAAAGAGCAACATCATTCAATCAAGATTTAAGCAGTTGGGATGTTTCAAGAGTAACCAATATGTGGTGGATGTTTGACGATGCTGACGCCTTTAATCAAGACATTAGCAATTGGGATGTATCAAATGTTACTAATATGTATGGAATGTTTGACGATAATGATGCTTTCAACCAAAATTTAAGTGATTGGGACATCAAGTCTGTCACCACTATGCGCCATATGTTTGCTCGTTCTGCTTTATCTAGAGAGAATTATGACAGCATTTTAATAGCCTGGGAAGCGAAGCCACATAAAAGCAATGTTGAGTTTTATCCTTATGATATGGTGTTCTGCCATAGCGATAGCGCTCGCTCTGAATTAATTAAAGATGGCTGGATTTTTAATGGAGATACTAAAGATTGTTTAACAACTGGTATTACAGAAAACAAAACAGAAGGTATTATTGAAGTCTATCCAAACCCAACTAATGGTCTACTCAATATTAATCTCACAGATGGTTCTCTGATCTTTATTTATGATTCCAATGCAAGATTAGTTAGGCAGTTCAATCTAAACAAAGGAGCAAATCAAATTGATTTAAGTAAATACCCAAATGGGTTGTACTTTATTCGAAATGGTTATCAATCGAAGAAAGTAATGGTGCATCATTAGGCCAAATACTAAATGAATCAGCCCAAATGACATAAACAACCGTTGATGAGGCTGGAAATGGTTAAATTGCATTATCAATCTAACCTCTTGCTATGAAAAAGTTCTACTATTTCATTTTACTTCTCTTTCTTTTTGGTTCTTCTGCTGCATTAAAAGCCCAAAAAGATTCTACTCACTTTGTATTTACCATACAAACAGATACCAGCGATATTGGACTTACTAATGATAGCTCCTTTTTTATTAACACTGACAGCAAATTCCTGTATGATTACGATATAGATTGGAACAATGATGGCATTTTTGATACTACTAACGTAAAGCGCAGCATTTCTCATCAATATGATTCAGCAGGAACATACACCATTCGAATAAAAGGGACCTTTCCTAGATTCTTTGTCACTACTGGTCGTCGTGACGATCGAGAAAAATTGATTTCCATAGACCAATGGGGAACAATTCAATGGAAAAGTTTTCATCGAGCTTTTACCAATTGCATCAACATGAAACTAAAAACTAATGACACTCCTAATTTGGATAGTGTTACCGACCTATCTTATGCCTTCTTCAAGATAAACTCACTCAATGAAAGCATTGAAGATTGGGATGTTTCTGCTGTTCAAAATATGCGATTCCTTTTCAGAGAAACCCCTTTCAACCAAAACATCGGCAATTGGGATGTAAGTGCTGTTACAAATATGAGTGGTATGTTTTGGGAGGTTACAAATTTTAATCAAAATATAGGAAACTGGAACACTTCAAATGTGGAAAACATGTGGGCCATGTTCAACACGGCAACAGCCTTTAATCAGGACATCGGGAATTGGGATGTTTCTAAGGTTGTGGAAATGGGAAATCTGTTCTTAAGAGCAACTTCTTTTAATCAAGACATTAGCAATTGGGATGTTTCTAAAGCAAAATACATCTACTGGATGTTTCACTCTGCAAGCGCTTTTAACCAAGATATTGGAAACTGGAAAGTAGACTCAGTAGAACTTGCTAGCGGGGCTTTTCAAAATGCTACCTCTTTTAATCAAAATTTAAGCAAATGGAACGTTTCTAAGGTAAGAGACATGAGTAAAATGTTTTCTGGTGCTAAAAATTTTAACCAAGACCTTGGAAGCTGGGACATCAATTCTATTGATGATTACAGCAGCCTATTGGGACTATTTGATAGCTCAGGTTTATCAATGGAAAATTATGACAACACTCTAATTTCTTGGCAAAACAAACCACACCCAGATAGTGTTAGAATTGGCGCTTGGGGAATGACATTTTGTTCAGCAGATAGTGCTCGAACTCAATTAATAAATAACGATGGTTGGATATTTACTGGTGACTCTTTGGTTAACGATTGTATTACAGGCATCAAAGAAAATAACAAAACAAGCGCTTTATTAACTGTTTATCCCAACCCTACAAGGGGTCTCTTGAGCATCAATCTTCAGAAAAATCAGGAATTAATCTCAATTTATAATTCTAATGCGAGGCTCATAAAAAAATTGACTCTGAGTAAGGGAATCAATCAAATTGATTTAAGTGAATACTCGAATGGGATATACTTTATTCGAAGTGGTAATCAATCTGAGAAAGTAATGGTATTGCATTAAATATTTCAAGCAACTGATAGTGTAGAAATATACGTCCTTTAGACCAGACCTTCTCTGCATGACTAGACTTTATATTATCGTTTGCCTTCTACTCTTTTTTGGTTTTGCTACTGAATCACAAGCCCAGAAAGATTCTACTCATTTTGTTTTCACCATACAAACAGATAGTTCTGGATTTACCAACGATAGTGCATATATACTCCACATTGACTCTAGTTTAAGTTATAATTATGATGTTGATTGGAACAATGATGGAATATTTGACGAAACTAGTGTAAAAGGGAGCAGAACTCATCAATATAGTAGCCCAGGAAAATATACCATCCGTATTAAAGGAACTTTTCCAAGGTTAGTATTTGGACTCACTTTTCCAAGAAATTCAATTACTTTTCGAAAAGATATTAGTGATAAAGACAAAGTAATATCTATAGATCAATGGGGCACAACACAATGGCCTGACTCAGCAATGATTTTTGCTTTCTATAGATGCTCTAATTTAACTTACAAAGCTACTGATGTCCCCGACCTTTCCAATACAACCACCTTATTGGCTATGTTTAGTAATGCAAACTCTTTTAATGGAAGTATAGGCAATTGGGATGTGTCTAAGGTTACTGATATGTCATTCATGTTTCGCATTTCTTGGACACACCCTTTTTACAACGACAGTAGTTTATTTAATGCTGACATCAGTAATTGGGATGTGGCTAAAGTTGTAAACATGCAACATATGTTTGATGGTGCTACTTCCTTTAACCAGAATATTGGGAATTGGGATGTTTCTTCGGTTACCAATATGGAAAGAATGTTCTTAGGAGCAAGATCCTTTAACCAAGATATTGGAAGTTGGAAGGTTGATTCTGTTACCAATATGGAAGGAATGTTCTTAAGAGCAAGATCCTTTAATCAAGATATTGGGAGTTGGATTGTATCCTCGGTAGAAGATATGACTAGAATGTTTGGTGGAGCAAGTGAGTTCAATCAAGATATTGGGAGTTGGGATCTATCCAATATAAAAAGATTGAGAGGAATGTTTGGTGGAGCAAGTCAATTTAATCAAGATATAAGCAATTGGAGTTTTCCCAAGGTTACAATTATGTCTAATATGTTTGAAGGTGCTGAGGCATTTAATCAAAATATTGGAAATTGGAATGTGTCTAATATTACTGATATGTCATTCATGTTTAGAGGAGCAAGCTCTTTTAACCAAGATATTGGAAAGTGGGATGTCTCTTCAACCAAGAATATGATTTTTATGCTTTCTGATGCTAAGGCATTTGATCAAAACTTAGGAGATTGGAATCTAGATTCAACTATTAGTCTATTTGCAATCTTTGATAGCTCAGGACTATCAACTGCAAACTATGACAGTACTCTAATTTCCTGGCAATCTAAATCACACCCTGACAGTTTGTTTTTAGGAGCCTGGGGAGTAAAGTATTGCCTTGCGGATAGTGCCCGGTCGGAACTAATCAAAGATGGATGGGTATTTGCCGGAGACACTTTAAATTGTTTAACAACTGCAATCTCAGAAATAGATTATACTGGGATAGCTTTTGAAGTATACCCTAACCCTACAAATGGTTTATTGAACATAAATCTGAAAGAAAATAAAGAAGGTGTATCAATTTATAATTCTAATGCGAGACTTATCAAACAACTCAATTTGAACAAGGGAGTTCACCAACTTGATTTAAGTGAATATCCGAATGGGATATACTTTATTCGAAGTGCTAGTCAATCTAAGAAAGTAATGTTGATGCATTAGGAATTACCCACAATCACACTTCGTTCCTTCTTTGACAAAAGATAGCAATTCCACTTTTTCTGCTTCTTCACAGACCTCCCATATCAATTGGTAATTTTTTTCTTCAAAAACACTATTGAGCTGATATACTGGACAAGGTTTCTTTTGGGTACTACTTTCAGAAAAATCAACAGAAGCAGTTGCATGTACTTTTCTCCAATCTTCTAATTCAAAATTATTGCACTGCAATTGACATTTTGCTCTATCGCTTAAAGTAACAGCAGAGCTATCAATAGTAGTTAAGACTCTTCCTTGTGGTGTCCATCCACTTAAATCTCTGTCTTTAAAAAAGACATAAACAATGAGTAAACCTAAGCCAACTCCTACCAAATAAGTTCTCAATCTTTTCCAAAAAGTCATCTGTAAACTATATTGCAGCCATTAATAAATCTAAATCTTTGTACGGCAAGCCAAAATCTTCCGCCAAATACTGGTTGGTCAACATGCCTTTGTAAATGTATATTCCAGAACGAACTGAATGTACTTGTCTTATACAATGATCTATTCCCCCACCATCCCCTAAACTTATAATTACGGGAGCGAAAATATTACTCAAAGCATATGAAGCTGTTCTTGCAACCCTAGAAGCTATATTGGGAACACAATAATGAGTTACTCCATACAATTCATAAGTTGGATTAGCATGAGTCGTCACTTTAGAAGTTTCAAAACAGCCTCCTTGATCAATACTAATATCCACAATTACGGAGCCTTCAGACATGTTTTGCACCATTTCCTCTGTTACTATAACGGGAGAACGGCCTTTAGGAGAACGCATAGCTCCTATTGCTACATCTGCATTTTTCAACGCCGATTCAATTACTTTGGGCTGTAAAGTAGAAGTATATACTCTTTGACCAATACCTTCTTGTAACCTCCTCAACTTGGAAGTATTATTGCTAAATACTTTTACAGTAGCTCCCAACCCCAATGCCGATCTTGCTGCAAATTCAGAAACTGCTCCGGCTCCAAAAATTACTACTTCAGTTGGTTTTACTCCTGAGATTCCACCCATCATTAAGCCATGACCTCCATTTACATTACTCAAATACTCAGCAGCAATCAAAATAGAAGTATTCCCAGCAATTTCACTCATCGCTCTTATTACAGGTAGACTTCCGGTATTATCTTTTATAAAGTCATATGCAATCGCTGTAATCTTTTTCTCAATTAATTTCTTTAGAAAGTTTTTCGGTTGAACAGTAAGCTGCAATGCTGATATTAAAGTTTGCCCTCTTTGTAACAATTCAATTTCATCATAAGAAAGGGGTTCAACTTTTAAAATGATATCAGCTTTGTATACCTCTTTTACATCATACGCTATTTGAGCTCCTGCCTCACTATAGGCATTATCTGAAAAGTTTGCCTTTTCTCCTGCTTTACTTTCAATTACTACCTCATGTCCATTATTTACCAATAGCTCCACATCTTGAGGTACTAACGGTACTCGACGCTCTTGCAGGGAGGTTTCTCTGGGTATACCAATAAAAATGCTGCTGTTTTTCTTCCTAACCTCAACCATCTCCTCTTGTGGGAGCATTTTCGTGGCTGCTTGAGCCAAGGATTTCACTAAATCATCAGACATTGATTTGTCGCTTTATGTTAAATGCTCTTTCTTTACCATCAAGGGTAATCTCAATTTCTATTCTATCCTTTGGAAGCAGATTTTCAACTTTTTCAGGCCACTCAACTAAACACAACTTCCCACTGTAGAAATAGTCTTCACAACCCATATCCAACGCTTCTTCCTCTTCCTCTATTCGATAAAAATCAAAGTGGTAAATAACCTCATTTTCTCTTCCCAAATATTCATTTACCAATGAAAAAGTTGGAGAATTCACTTGATCCTTTACATTAAGCAAGTTACAAATATTTTTGATTAAGGTAGTTTTTCCTGCTCCCAAGTCTCCTCTAAAGGCAATAAATGAAGATGCTTTGGCCCATTCAATTACTTTTATTGCAACCTTGGGCAATTCTTCAAGCGAAGCTTTCAGAACAATCTCTTCCATCATTTTTTAGGCGACAATTGTATAATCGGGACCATCATTTCTTCCATTGAAATACCTCCATGTTGGAAGGTATTTCTATAATAATTTACGTAATGATTGAAATTATTAGGATAGGCAAAAAAGTTATCTCCTTTGGCAAAAATAAAAGTTTGGCTCACATTTACTTTCGGCAAATATGCTCGCTCTGGTTTGGTAATCGCCAACACATCATCTTCTTCAAAACTCAAATTTTTCCCTTGCTTATAGCGTAAATTAGTGTTCACCGTTTTATCTCCAACAACTTTCGAAGGTTCTTTTACCTTAATAGAACCGTGATCGGTAGTAATAACAACTTTTCCCCCCTTTGCAGCAATTTCTTTCAAAGCTTCTTTCAAAGGAGAGTGCTCGAACCAATTCAAAGTTAAACTTCGATAAGCCGACTCATCTTCTGCTAGTTCTTTGATAATATCCGTATCTGTTCTAGCATGAGATAACATATCAATAAAATTGTACACTATTACATTAAATGCATTGTTCATTTGATTGGAAATCTCTCCTACTACTTTACGTCCATAACTTGGGTTTAATACCTTATTGTAGGCAAATCGGGTATCTTTTCCCAAACGTTTTAATTGATGTCCAATCAGTTCAGGCTCATGCATATTTTTTCCTCCATCATCTTCATCATTTAGCCATAATTTAGGATACAATTTTTCAATGTCAGAAGGCAATAAGCCAGCAAAAAGAGCATTTCTAGCATACTGCGTAGTGGTAGGTAGTATACTCAAATAGGTTTCTTCTTCATCTATCCAAAAAAGCTCTTCAATCTGAGGTTTCAATAATTGCCATTGATCTAAACGTAGATTATCAATAACAATTAAAAAGGTTGTGTCATTACTTTGAATTAAAGGAAATACTTTCTCCCTAAAAACATTATGTGACATCATAGGAGCATTTTCAGGATCATCTAACCAATCCAGATAGTTATCTTCTATAAAACGGGCAAATAAATTACTCGCTTCCTCCTTTTGAGTGTTCAAAATTTCTGACATTCCAGTATCTTCAGACTTTTCTAGCTCTAACTCCCAATAAATCAGTTTTTGATAAACTTCTTCCCATTCCTCATAGGTCATATTGTTATGAAGGCTCATACCAATATTTCGAAACGCTTGTTGATAGCCAATGGTCGTTTTTTCACTTACTAAACGAGCCGTATCAATGTGTTTCTTAATGCTGAGTAAAATCTGATTGGGATTAACAGGCTTAATCAAGTAGTCTGATATTTTTGCCCCAATAGCATCTTCCATAATTGACTCTTCTTCACTTTTGGTAATCATAATTACCGGCAAAGAAGGCTTTGCTGCCTTTATTTGCGATAGGGTTTCTAAACCTGAAAGCCCTGGCATATTTTCATCCAAGAAAACCAAATCGAATCGTTCTTCTTCAATAATATCAAGTGCTTCACTTCCACTAGTAGCAGTAGTTACATCGTATCCTTTATCTTCTAAAAAAATAATGTGGGGTCTTAGCAACTCCATTTCGTCATCTGCCCATAGGATTCTTATCTTCGTCATTCAGTTTTGTTTTGGTTGCAAGCTATTTGTAAAGGCTTAGATTTCACAAACAGGATTGCTAAAATTAGTTAATTAAAAAGCGGTTGGAAACAAATAAATACAACAAGAAAAAAATCTTTAACGATCCCATTTACGGTTTTATTTCACTCCCCTTCAATTTAATCTTTGACATTATTGAACACCCCTACTTTCAGCGGTTGAGGAGGATAAAACAATTGGGCCTCACACACCTTGCTTATCCTGGAGCTCATCACACCCGTTTTCATCATGCTTTGGGTGCCATGCACCTTTGCATGAAGGCAATTGAGGTTATTAAATCTAAAGGACATAAAATAAGTCAGAAAGAAACCAAGGCTACTTTAATTGCCATATTGTTACACGATATTGGGCATGGTCCTTTTTCTCATGCTTTGGAGTATTGCATTGTTAAAAATGTAACTCATGAAGATCTTTCTTTCTTTTTTATGCAACGACTCAATGATGAATTCGAGGGAAAGCTAAGTCTTGCTATTGAAATTTTTGAAAACAAGTATGAAAAGGCTTTCTTGCATCAACTTATCTCTTCACAATTAGACATGGATCGCATGGACTATCTTAAGAGAGATAGTTTTTTTACTGGAGTTTCAGAAGGAGTAATCAACTCTGACCGAATTATTTCCATGCTCAATGTAAAGGATGGAAATTTAGTTGTGGAAGCAAAAGGCATTTATTCCATCGAAAAATTTATTATTGCCCGAAGACTAATGTATTGGCAAGTTTATTTACACAAAACAGTTCTTTCCGCTGAGAATCTTGTAGTGAATATTTTAAAAAGAGCAAAAGAGTTAGCACTCAAAGGAGAAGAACTATTTTGCACCGATTCTCTTCGATTCTTTCTTTATACAGAAAGAGACAAAGCAAGTTTTCAAAATGATCCAGAAGTAATAAAACATTTCGCTGATCTAGATGACTTTGACATTACTTCTTCTATTAAAATGTGGAAAAATCATAATGACAAAATACTTGCAACCTTATGTGAGTCGCTACTTAATAGGAATTTATACCAAATAGATCTCAGCAAAACACCTTTTACTGCAGAATTGAGAGAGACAAAACTCAAGATAAAAGAAGAACTCCTACTAGATAATAAAGAATTAGACTACTTCGTATTCAGCGAATCTATTACCAACAATGCTTACTCCCCGAAAAAGGACAAAATCAATTTATTGTTCAAAGATGGTAGCATAAAGGACATTGCAAAAGCATCTGATCAGCTTAATATCAGATACTTATCTGAAGAAGTGAAAAAATATTTTTTATGCTCTCCTAAAAAAGCAATGCTTAATAATTTGAAAAAGAAAATCTAGGGCTTTCTTACCTCTCATTCCAACATAAAACCGTTGATAACTCAAAAAAAACTCAACATAGAGCTGCTCTAATATTTTGTTACTTTTGGAGCATGGAATTTTCAGCCCATCAAATCTCTGATCTGCTTAATGGAACTATAGAAGGAGATGCCAATACAATGGTCTCTACCCTCTCTAAGATTGAAGAAGGTAAAGTAGGCTCCTTGTCTTTTTTAGCTAACCCTAAATATGCTGAATACATATACGAAACTGAGGCTTCAATAGTTATTATCAATGAAGATTTTAAGTTAGAGAAGGCTACAAAGAATAATCCTACGCTAATTCGAGTTGCAAATGCACATGCTGCATTTGGTCAATTGTTGGAAATGTACAATCAAGTAAAGAATAACCAGACGGGTATTTCTGATCGAGCTGCTATTGCAGAGTCTGCAACTATTGGCGAAGATGTTTACTTAGGAGAACATGCTGTAATTGGTGAAAATGTTAGCATAGGAAAAGGCGTCAAAATATTTCCAAATTGTTTTGTTGGAGATAATGCCTCGATAGGCGAAAACACCAAGGTGTATGCTGGAGCAAAAATCTATTCAGAAACACAGATTGGCAAAGAGTGCGTTATCCACTCAGGAACTATTATTGGAGCTGACGGATTCGGATTTGTACCAAACAGTGAAAACAACTATAAAAAAGTACCTCAAATTGGAAATGTTATCCTTGAAGATTATGTTGAGATTGGTGCAAATACCTGTGTAGATAGAGCAACCTTAGGTTCTACTGTTATTAGAAAAGGAGTAAAACTTGACAATTTAATTCAAATTGCACACAATGTTGAAATCGGTGAAAACACTGTAATCGCAGCTCAAACTGGGATTGCAGGATCTACCAAGATTGGCAAAAACTGCATGATTGGAGGACAAGTAGGTATTGTTGGACATATTAAAATTGCTGACGAGGTGAAAATTGCGGCTCAAAGTGGCATTGGCAATAGCATAGAAGAAAAAGGAGCAATTGTTCAAGGTTCACCTTCTATACCAATTGGAGATTACAAACGATCATATGTTATGTTCAGAAAATTACCTGAATTAGCTTCACAGATCAAAGACCTACAAAATCAACTAAACGAAATCAAACCCCCTGTCTCTCAATAGTCTATGAGCACTAAACAAAAAACCATTAAGCAAGCTATCTCCCTTAGTGGAGTAGGATTGCATACTGGAAAGAAAGCTACCATTACTTTCAAACCGGCAAGCGAAAACCATGGTTACGTTTTTCAACGTATCGACCTCGATGGGCAACCAACGATAAAAGCCGATTGTGATTTAGTAGTAGATACCTCTAGAGGTACTACTATTGAACAGAATGGAGCTAGAGTCCATACGACCGAGCATTTACTTGCCGCAGCCTATGGCTTAGAAATTGACAATCTGTTAATAGAAATTGATGGCCCCGAAGTTCCTATCCTTGATGGAAGTTCACACTTCTTTCTCCAAAGTTTAAAAGATGTTGGGATAGTAGATCAAGAAGCTGAAAAAGATTACTTCGTCATCGAAGAGAATCTGACCTATGAAGATCTTGATCGTATGACTGAGATGTTAGCTGTACCTCAAGATGAATTCCGGTTAACCGTAATGGTTGACTACAACTCAAAAGTTCTAGGAACTCAGCATGCTCATATGTATCACCTTGGAGAATTTGAGCCTAATATTTCGAAATGCAGAACTTTTGTTTTTCTAAGAGAACTAGAATATTTGGCCAAAAACAACTTGATTAAGGGTGGCGATTTAGATAATGCTATCGTTTTAGTTGATACTGTGCCTCCACAAGAAAAACTAGACGAATTAGCTGAACTATTGGGTAAACCAAAAGTAGAAATCAAAGGAATTGGGGTATTAAATAATATAGATTTACATTTTCAAGATGAACCTGCTCGACACAAGTTATTAGATATCGTAGGTGACCTTGCACTAGTTGGCAAACCTATCAAGGGCCATATACTTGCTGCTAGACCAGGACATAAAGGAAATGTTGACTTTGCTAAAATTATTAAGGCTGAGATCAAAAAACGCCAGAGACAAGCTCCTAAGTTTGATTTAGATAAGGACCCAATTTATGATATCAATGGTATAGAAAAGATCTTACCTCATCGATATCCAATGCTTCTGGTAGACAAAATAATAGAGTTGAGCGAATCTCATGTGGTAGGGGTTAAGAATGTAACTATGAATGAGCAATTCTTTCAAGGTCATTTTCCTGGAGCACCAGTAATGCCTGGTGTATTACAGATTGAAGCCATGGCGCAAACAGGAGGTATCTTAGCATTAAATACAGTCGAAGATCCGGAGAACTATTTAACGTACTTCTTGAAAATCGATAAAGTAAAATTTAAGCGAAAAGTTATTCCTGGAGATACTTTAATATTCGAATTAAAATTAACTGAACCCATTCGTAGGGGGATATGTAATATGAGTGCTAAAGCCTATGTTGGTGGAAATGTTGTTGCTGAAGGACAATTGATGGCACAAATCGTAAAAGAAAAATAAATGGATAAATCATTTATACACCCAGATGCAAAAATTGGTGACAATGTTATCATTGACCCCTTAAGTTATATTGCTGCTGATGTTGAAATTGGCGAGGGTACATGGGTAGCTCCTAACGTTACCATTATGGATGGAGCTAGAATTGGGAAGAATTGTAAAATCTTTCCTGGAGCAGTAATTTCTGCCATTCCACAAGATTTAAAATTTCAAGGTGAAGTTACTACAGCAGAAATTGGAGACAATACCACGATCCGAGAATGTGTAACTGTAAACAGAGGCACAAGTGATAGGATGAAAACTGTTGTTGGTAGTAATTGCCTGCTTATGGCATATGTGCATATTGCTCACGATGTTTTTGTAGGGGATAACGTTATCCTTGCAAATACAGCCAATATAGCTGGACATGTAACCATCGAAGATCATGTAATTTTAGAGGGTGTCGTTGCTGTCCAACAATTCATTACTATTGGAGAACATGCATTTATTGCCGGAGGATCATTGGTGAGAAAAAATGTTCCCCCATTTGTTAAAGCAGCTAGAGAACCACTAACCTATGCAGGAATAAATGCAATAGGTTTGAGAAGAAGAGGGTATGACACCTCTGTGATAAGTCAAATTGAAGATATATATAGACATATCTATGTACACGGAACTAATGTCTCTAAATCGATAGAAGAGATAAAAGCCAGTATAGCTGAATCTGCTGAAAAAACTCAGATTCTTAAATTTATTGAGGCTTCAGACAAAGGAATAATCCGCGGTCCCTTGAGCTAGCTATAACTCATAGCTAACACATGACCTATCTTTCTAAATAGCAGATACAATTTAAATGCAAATTGAGCTAAATAAAATAGGCAAACGCTATAATCGAGAATGGGTCTTCAAAGATCTAAACCATATATTTTCTGAAAAAACCAGCACTGCAGTTATTGGATCTAATGGTAGCGGTAAATCTACATTAATCAAAATTTTATCTGCTGCCGAACTCCCAAGCAGTGGAGAGCTATTTATCTCTACTTCTGAAAAAGTTAATGTCCCATTAAATGAAGCTTATTCTCATATCAATATCTCTGCTCCATATATTGATTTACCCGAGCAGTTGTCTACCCTAGAGCTGATAAAATTCCATCTAAGTTTTAAATCATTTATCGGAAGTTTAAGTATCGATGAATTCTTAAAGCTCATATTTTTAGAAGACTCAAAAGATAAACTCATAAAGAATTTCTCTTCAGGAATGAAGCAAAGGTTGAAGCTCGGACTTTCTATTTGCACAAAATCATCAATTTTATTACTTGATGAGCCATGCTCTAATCTTGATCAAAAAGGAATAGCGATGTATCATCTATTAATGGAAAAATTCAACCAAAACAGAACAATAATAATAGGGTCAAACGAACAAGAAACTGAACTATTTAATGTTCAAAAAACCATTAATATCATGGACTTCAAGCCCATTAACTAAATCTTAAACCCTATCTTTGGGTAATTACAAATAATATTATGGCGAATACCTCAGATTTTAAGAATGGACTCTGTATGAATTGGAACAATGATTTATACAAAATCATTGAATTTCAACATGTAAAACCTGGCAAAGGACCAGCATTCGTTCGAACGAAACTCCAAAGTTTAACATCAGGAAAAATAATTGACAATACCTTCAATGCAGGAGTTAAAATTGAGCAGGTAAGAATAGAAACTAGAAAGTATCAATTCTTATACAATGATGACAGTGGCTATCATTTTATGAATACTGATGATTACGAACAAACTTTTTTACCGAAAGCAATGATCAATGCTCCTCAATTTTTGAAAGAGGGAGATATGGTAGATATTATGTTTCATGCTGAGGAAGAGAAACCTCTTTCTTGTGATTTACCTGCTTTTGTTAATTTAGAAATAACTTTTACTGAACCAGGCATTAAGGGAGATACTGCTACCAATGCTACTAAACCTGCTAAGGTTGAGACTGGAGCTGAAGTAAGGGTTCCATTATTTATTAATGAAGGAGACAAAATTAGAATCGATACACGTAATGGTTCTTATTGTGAAAGACTCAAAGAATGAAACTAGATAGAAGCTACTCTTTATCAGAAATTGCTGATCTACTAAATAACCCATTTGAAGGAAATGAAAATTTAGAGGTTACGGGAATTAATGAAATTCATAGAGTAGAAAAAGGAGATATTGTATTTGTTGACCACCCAAAATATTATGACAAGGCATTAAATTCAAATGCCTCTGTAGTTCTCATTAACAAAAAGGTTGATGTCCCCAAAGGAAAAGGAATCATTATTTGTGAAGACCCTTTCAATAGCTTCAACTTCATTCTTACTTATTTTAACCCTTTTCAATTTCCTGACGTTCAACAAAACAAAAACGCTGAGATTGGAAAAGGAAGTAAAATTCATCCCTCAGTAGCTATCGGAAACAATGTAAAAATTGGCAACAACACTATTATATTTCCTAACGTTTCCATTTTAGACGATGTTGAAATAGGAGACAATGTTATTGTCCAATCTGGCTGTGTTATTGGTTCTTTTGGCTTTTATTATAAAACTAGAGATTCATACTACGATCGTTTAAATAGTTGTGGTAAAGTAGTCATAGAAGATGATGTTGAACTAGGTGCTAATTGCACCATAGATAAGGGTGTAACAGCGGAAACTAGAATTGGAAAAGGTACTAAGATTGACAATTTAGTTCAGATTGGCCATGACACTATAATTGGACAAAAATGTTTAATTGCTGCTCAATGTGGAATTGCTGGTTGTGTTGAAATTGGGAATAAGGTAACAATTTGGGGTCAAGTTGGAATAGCTAGCGGGATTAGTATAGGAGATAGAACTACTCTATATGCTCAAAGTGGAGTAGGAAAATCATTGGAAGGAGACAAAGTCTATTTTGGCAGTCCTGTTGAAGAAAGCAGAACAAAATTCAAAGAGATGGCTATGCTTAAAAAACTTCCCGAACTTTATGAAAAACTAAATTCTTCTAATGAGTGATGATAAGACAAGTCGGGTAAAGGGGAAATTAAGGCTTTCCAATTCAAAGTTAAATACACTACTTGAAATCACTAATGCTATAAACAATAACTCTTCTAAAGAAGAACTCTTTGGTCTTTTAGAAACCATTTTAGCAAACGATCTATTAATTGGCAAGTTCATCCTATTTACCAAAGACACAAATTGGAAAGAATCGCTTAGTTATGGCTTGTCTATAGAAGAAGTTAGAAGTGTGAACATACTTCCCATTGTAGAGAAATACGCCACAATAGAGTCTTTAAATTCCGAGCAAGAGGGTGGATTAGCAAAATTAGATGTCGTTATCCCTGTATTTCATAGAGAATCTCCACTTGCATATTTACTACTTGCTGATTTTGAGGGAGAGAAAATCGAGATAAGCCCAATAATAAAAAATCTTCGTTTCATCCAAACCTTGGCTAATATTATCGTTGTTGCTTTAGAAAACAAGAGACTAGCCAATGAATACATCAAACAAGTTGAGGTAAAAAAAGAGTTGGAGTTGGCTCAAAATATCCAACAACTTTTGTTTCCTAGAGAACTTCCTAACTCTAAAGAGTTAACTGTTAAAGCCTACTATTTACCCCACAGTGAAGTTGGCGGGGATTACTATGATGTGGTGCATTTAAAAAATGGCAAAACTGCATTGTGTATAGCAGATGTGTCAGGAAAAGGAATGTCTGCAGCTCTACTAATGGCTAACTTTCAAGCAAACCTTAGGGCACTTCTCTATGTAACTGATACTATCGAAGAGTTAATAGAAAAATACAACACTAAAATCATTGAAACAGCCAACTATGAAAAATTTATTACACTCTTTGTAGCCATCTTTGATCCGAAAGAAGAAACATTAACGTATGTCAACTCTGGACATCAACCAGCCTTATTGCTACAAGATGGCAAGAGTTATAAATTGGGTAAAGGCTCAACTGTATTGGGAATGTTTGATAAACTTCCTTACTTAAACTCTGAAAGCATTCAACTTAAGAAAGGCAGTAGGTTTATCTGTTTCACCGATGGTTTAGCTGAACTAGAAAAAACTAAGGATGTACAACTAGAGGTTGAAGGTATTGAAGCTCTTATTCATAAAGCCTCATCACTTGATAGCATTAACCTAATATTAAAAGATAGTATCACTAGCCTTGGAAGAAAAAATGGCCTTTCTGATGATGTTACTTTTCTGACTGCTGAATTTCTTCGCTAAGCATCCTTTCTTTATTTAGATCAATAGAAACTATGATCGCAATAAAGGCCCAGAAAGGCACACTTGCTTTATCTGTATCCAAGAAATTATTTAAAGTTCCATTGATAATGTAAGATGTGAAGGCTAATATCACAAAAAAAACAATGGTTTTCAATTCTCCCTTAGGCAAATTATAATACAATTTTGAAGCCCGATAATAAAACATTGCCAAAATAAATATAAACGTTAGTGTTCCCACTAACCCTCGCTCTGCCAGCGGCCCAATAAACTCTGAGTGCGCATTCCCCATATCACCCGCATTTGTCGAGATAATGGTTAAGTCCTCTGAAGATTGGAAAGGAGCGTATTGAAAAGAATAAGTCCCTGGGCCCCATCCAAAAATGGGTCTTCTCTTAAACATTTCAATTGCGGAATTCCAACGATTTAATCGCTCCAAATTTGATGCATCAGTAGATATGTTTGTAATGGATTGAACGTGTTCTCCTAAATTCTCACTAGTAGAATCCTGTTCGTTTTTTTCCAAAACATTAATGATATCATTCCAAAATAATGTGCTAAATAAAATTAAGATTCCTGCAACGGAGAACACAAAAGACCCTCTTAAACGAAACAAGTAGATCAACGAAACTCCAAATGCTATCAGAAGGCTAATCCAAGCAGCCCTTCCATAGGAAAAAATAATTCCTAACAACAGTGCTATTGACATTAAAACAGTAATTAACCTATACCTCTTGTAACGTTTTAGAACAACTAACAATATCATTATTGGAAACATCATAGCCACTACGGCACCATAAACAGTATGATCCTTAAAAAATGGCTGCATTACCCAGTGAGCTGGCCTCTCAGCGAAACTATAAGTACTGTGATGAATAAAGGTATAAATAGCTACCCCAACTAGTGGAATTAAATACATCCAAAAGAAGGTAATAATTCCCTTTTTAGAATTAAACAATTGTGTTCCCAGAAAATAAAAAGCTACTAAAAACCACAACCTCGACAATAAAAATTTTATTGAAACTAAAGGCATTGAACTCGTAAGAGTTGTTATAATTATCCAACTCAAACTAAAAAATATGGCAATGGTTACCGGGTGATTAATTACTCTTGTATCATAAACCTTATCGTAAAACAGTTTTAAAAAGAAGATAAGCATTACACCAAAGAGAAGTGGTTCAGTAGGTAAAAACATTCCTACTCCTCCAAACTCCAAAGCTTCTAAGTTTAACGAAAGAGGAGTGGTGAAAACGATAAACCATAATAACTTATCCGTTGCCACAAATGCCATCATGAATAATACTAAAGCAAATGGAATTACAGCAAACCAATATTGCTCCATAGCTATTAAGGCACTATTGGTCATAATGAACAAGAAGCTCAATATTAAAATCCAATTTGACTTTAAATAGTCAGACATTTTATCTGTTTTGGTAACCCAGAATTAACAGCAAAGCAAATACGAACCCAACAGCTGCAGCAATCGCTGAAGTCACAATTAACCAACGTATTGGTGATGATTTTTTATCAGCAATTTCTGGACTAACGAGAACATAAGAATAGGTTTGATACTTATTAAGATCTCTTACTGCTTGTTCATACCAATTTTGGCGATCCGTATACTCTTCACTTACTTCTTCCATTTGAAGACGTAAGCTATGAACCAAAGGCCCATACTCCTGCAAGTTTTTATACAATTCTTCAGCCTTCTCAAAATCTGCTCCTTTTTTTCCTGAAAGCAAAAAATCTAAATATTTTTCTGTAACACGTTCTGATTGAGATTCATAATCTAGAATCCCATATTTAACAGCATAATTCCTAATTTGCTTTTCTAAACTATCTACTTGCTTCCTTTTTACATCTAAGTATTGCTTTGATATCTCTACATTCTCTATATATTTCCCTTTTTGAGTTCTCCTAACATTATTATCCGCTTGAAGAATAATTTCATCTACCATTCTTTTCGCTTTGACAGGGTCAGTAGAGTATACTTCTATGTGAACAGATTCAAGTCTGGTTTCATCAAAACTAACGTGTTCAGAATATGCTTGATAAACATAAGTTTTTGCATGCTTTATTGAAGGGTCAATCTCATACTCGTCATATAGATTGAACTTCCTAATCAGAGTATCGCGAATCGCATTTGATTGCAAATATTGCTGCATTTGCTCTAATTCCGTCTCACTACCATATTCTCCCAAATTGGCAGGATAAATTGCAGCTTCTGACTTAAATTTTGGAGCAACAAAGGCTGGTCCTGAAAATATGTATCCAAAAACCCCTGAGAAAATTGCTACTCCAAGTAAGATTTTCCACTTACGTATTGCAAACTCTACAATCTCGATGTTTGTTTTCAGATAGTCCTGTTTGTTTTTATTATCCATTTAGTTCTATTTGGGATCAATTAGAATTAAAGTAATCAAGGTAAACAAAAAGGTAGCTAAAACTGAGGTAACCACTATTATCCATCTTATTGGATAAGTAGCTTTTTCTGATGGGTACGCATCGTTTACAATAAAGTTTTGGTCAATAGTTGATTCTGCATTTACTCTAGACTCAGAATAAACCTTTCTTAAATCACTGAGTTTTTCTCTTTCATATTCCATCTGTTGAACTAAACTCAAATACTTTCCACCATATTTGGAAATCGTATCTAGTTTATTCTCCAAAGTTTTGGCTGCCTTCATATTCCCCTTTACCAATGCCGCTCCATATTGTTCACTCAAGACTTCTACCTGAGTTTCATAATCCTGCACTCCTAAAGCACGAATCATATTTAGCGTATCTTCTATTGCATTAATTTCTGCAATTAATGTTTGGTATTCTTTCTCTACAATTTCAAACCCCTGTTTTGCTCTTTTCTTCAGCATCTCATCTCTAACTATATCAACCATCATCGCAATCTCATTTGCAATGTTAGCTGCATACACAGGGTCCGTGTCTAATACTTCGATTTTTACAGACATAACGTTAGTCCTATAAAAATCTATATTTCCATTGTATTCTTTAATCAACTTTGTTTTCCGATACTCCTCATCTGGATTAATATCATAATGATTGTACAGGTCAAACTTTCGGATAATATGATCCCGTATCCTATCAGAATTCAATAATTGAATCAGCTGCTCTGCTTCTTCTTCTTCTCCAAATTCTAAAAAGTCTTTTTCTTTATAATTCTCATCATTTAACAGTGCTCTTGAGATAGAAGTAGTTGTAGAAGGAAATAAAATCACTGAGGATTCGTATTTATCTTCAATTAATAAAGAGAATATAACCGAGGATATTATCGCTAACAAAGACGTTGTTATCAATATATTCTTCCATTTTTGCATAAAAAATAATATGCCTTTGGAATTAATGTCGTAAGATTCTTCACTCATAGCCGAGCCCAAGATTTAAAGGTGTCAAAAATAGTGAAAAACATAGACTAAATTGTAGGTGATTCCGTTGCTCCTTTAAACTTCTTTTATGAGAAAACGAGCAGTACTTCTTGTTTTTTGCTCCAACAATACCTCCCTACCTCCAATTAGCTTATCAATAATTTCATCAGAGTAATGTCGAATTGTAATTAATTGAAGTTCGTCATTGTATGTTACTTTGTATTCTTCTTGGAGTACTTTTATCAAATTTCCCACTTTGGGTTGCTCTTCATCTACGCATACAGAAAAACTAATCGCAGAATTTTGCATACTATTAATCGTCACCTGATAACTTGAAAACAACTGATATATTTCACTGAGGTTCTTCTCTGTTACAAAAGAGTAATCTTTTGGGGAAATAGAAATAAGAATTTGCTTTGGTTTATGAATATATGACGGAATTAAAGAATCTGAAGAAGTATTTTCATTAATCAAGGTCCCTTTATGATTTGGTTTAATAAACGATTTTACATAAAGTGGAATCTTTAGATTTTGAAGCGGTTTTATTGTTTTTGGATGAATAACTGATGCTCCATAATAAGCTAATTCAACAGCCTCTAAGTATGAAATATTATTCAACTTCACCGTTTTTTGAAAAAACTTAGGGTCTGCATTAAGCATACCTGCTACATCTTTCCATATAATTACCTCTTCAGCTTTTAAAGTATTTGCCAATATTGCCGCCGTAAAATCTGATCCTTCCCTACCCAGAGTGGCGGTAAAATTTTCCGATGTCCCTCCAATGAATCCTTGGGTTATGAGAATGCTCTCTCTATCTTCATTAAAACATTTCCCAATCTTTGTTTGGCATAAAGAAGCACTTTGAATCCAATCAACACTTGCTTTCCTATAAGAGTTATCAGTTCTGATAAGGTCCCTAGCATCTACCCATTTATTTAAAATATTAATACTATTTAAATAAGCTGACACAATCTTAGTTGACAACACCTCTCCTATAGAAACCATTTGATCATATTCAAAATCGTAACTGCCTACAGGTTCATCTTCTAATTGCCATTCAACTTCAACAAATACATTATGAATTTCCTTATATATTGAATGTGTCTCATCCGGAAAAAGTTCATTGAGCAATTCGAAGTGATAATTTTTAATCTCCTGAAATTTAGTATCTATCTCAGCTTCCCTATGAAAATATGAATTCAATAAGCCCTCAAATGCATTTGTGATTTTCCCCATTGCTGATACTACTATTATCAGCTGATCATTGGGATATGATTTAACGATTTCTGCAACATTCTTTACTGAAGTAGCATCTTTAACAGAGGCTCCGCCAAACTTAAATACCTTCATCTAATTTCATTCTTTGTAATTGCTCCGACTTAAATTGACCATTAATCCAGCTTTCATCTAAATTTGCTCCATAAGCCTTATAAAAGTCAATTGCTGATTTATTCCAATCCAAAACTTGCCACTCCATTCTTCCACTACTTCTTTCTTTGGCTTCTTGAATTACTTTTTTAAACAAGGCTTTACCTGCTCCTAGGCCTCTTTTATCTTGAGTTACAATCAAATCTTCTAGATACAATGACCGCCCTTTCCAGGTAGAATATTTCTCATAATAAAGAGCAATCCCTATGATACCTTCTTTCTCTTCAGCCACAAAAAACTCATATATTGAATTTTCTCCAAAGCCATCTTCCTCAATCTGACTTAAGGAAACACTGACCTCATTGGCTGCCTTTTCAAATACTGCTAGTTCATGAATTAACTTGAGCAAAGCAATACAATCTTCTTTTCTTCCTTTTCGAATTATAAAACTCATAAGAAAGCAAAAGTAAAGATTGAATATCATTCTATTTTATCCTTCCTTGAAGTTGCTTTTACGATATTTGCAAAAGATAAAAAGCACTATAAAATAGATGGGCGGAGTAAAAACTTTGAGTGAGTTTATTGTTGAAAGACAAGAAGATTTCCCTTTTGCAACAGGTGAACTCAGTAGATTATTGAATGATATCGTAATCGCTACTAAAATTGTTAATCGGGAAGTCAATAAAGCTGGCTTGGCAGATATTATTGGGGCAACAGAACAAGAAAACATTCAGGGGGAAACTCAGCAAAAACTAGATGTATTTGCTGACGAGCAGTTTATTTCAGCACTAAAAAGTGGTGGTGAAGCTTGTGCAATTGCTTCTGAAGAGAATGATGATTTTGTTGCTTTTGAGAGTGAACGATCTAAAAATGGAAAATATGTGGTAGCCTTTGATCCTCTTGATGGCTCATCCAACATTGATGTTAATGTCTCTATAGGAACAATTTTTAGCATCTACAGGCGAAAATCTGAAGTTGGAAATTTGGCAAATGAAGCTGACTTTTTACAAAGTGGAATAAATCAAGTAGCTGCTGGCTATGTATTATATGGATCATCAACTATGCTGGTTTATACTACTGGGAATGGCGTTAATGGATTCACTTTAGACCCTTCTATTGGAGAGTTCTGTCTATCTCACCCTAATTTAACTACTCCTTCGAGAGGAAGCATTTTCTCCATGAATGAAGGGAACTTGGCTTATTGTTCTGACGCTATTAAAAGTTATATTTCATATTGCAAAGAAGTAGACAGCTCAACTCAAAGGCCATACTCTGCTAGATATATAGGTAGCATGGTAGCAGATTTCCATCGCAATCTGATAAAAGGAGGAATTTTCATCTATCCTGAGACGTCGAAAGCACCTAATGGCAAACTTAGACTGTTGTATGAATGTAATCCCATGGCATTTCTTATTGAACAAGCTAATGGTATAGCCCATACTGGTAAAGAAAGAATAATGGAAATCACTCCTTCAGAGCTCCATCAAAGGGTTCCAACAATCATGGGTTCCAAAGAAATGGTAGACACATTATTGAACCTATATTAAGTTTTATGAATCCCTTTGATTCTCTTATTTTTACTATTTAGACTAATTCTAAATAATGAAGGAAACAATCACTTTATCAGATTGCATAACAGGCGAAAAAATCACTTTAGAAAGTGTTGATGACAAACAGCTTTCAGTTCAATTGTATTGCATGGGTTGTATTCCAGGAGAAAATCTCAGAATTGAAAGAATAGCTCCTTTTGGGGATCCTATCTTAATTAGCATTGAGGATAGTTTTATTAGCTTACGAAAGGAAGACGCTGCTAAAATGCAGGTAAAAAGAATTTAATGACCCTTAAAAAAGATACTTTCTTTAAGATTGAAGATAAACTTCGAATAGCATTAGTTGGCAACCCAAATTCGGGAAAATCTTCATTATTCAATCTCCTAACTGGACTCAACCAAAGGGTTGGTAATTTTCCTGGTGTTACAGTAGAAAAAAGAAGTGGAAGCTTTAAAGTAAATGCTAAACTTAAAGCCGAAGTAGTCGACTTACCTGGAACCTATAGCCTTAGTCCTCTATCTGAGGATGAACGAGTTACCTTCGATTATCTGAACGATAAGAGTAGAACTGATATTCCAGAGCTCATTGTTGTAATTGCCGATGCTTCCAACTTAAAAAGAAGTTTATTGTTAGCCTCTCAGTTGATAGACAGCGAAGCTCCTTGTCTATTAGTACTGAACATGATTGATATTGTTGAGAAAAATCAACAAACCATCGACATAAAAAGACTTGAAGCCGAATTAGGAATTCCCATCATTCCAATGAACTCAAGAATTGGAAAAGGAATCGAAGATCTTAAAAAAGCTATTGGGACGTATAAACATACTCCCGCCAAGAAGTTTGTTGAAAATCATGAATCAAAAGATGCGATTGAAAACACCTTAGTTCGTTACAATAAGATTAAACAACTGGTCGACAAAACGCTAATTCGAAGCGGAGAAACTTCAAGCACTCATACTACAAGGAAAATTGACAAGGTTTTAACTCATCCAGTATGGGGTTATCTGATTTTTCTTACAATTTTATTCTTGATGTTCCAGGCCATTTTCTCTTGGTCTAATTTGCCAATGGATCTAATTGAAAATGGATTCATGGTATTTGGAAATTGGCTTTCAAACGTACTTCCAAAAGGCATTCTTAACGATTTATTAGTAGATGGCGTGCTAGCAGGCCTTGGAGGCATTATCATTTTTGTTCCTCAAATTACCTTACTTTTTACTTTTATTGCCATTTTAGAAGATACTGGTTACTTAGCCAGGGTTAGTTTTTTAATGGACGCTCTTTTAAAGCGTTTTGGACTTAATGGCCGATCTATAATACCACTGCTTGGAGGGGCTGCATGTGCTGTTCCTGCCATTATGAGTGCCCGTACTATTTCGAACAAGAAAGAACGCTTGTTAACCATCTTTGTTACCCCTTTAATTAGCTGTTCTGCCAGAATTCCGGTATATACTCTTTTAATTGCTCTAATAATTCCTGCTGAAAAGCAGCTGTGGTCGTTCAACTTACAAGGAGTTGTAATGATGTTGCTATATCTACTCGGGTTCATCGCTGCAATTGTTACTGCTTTTGTGATGAAGAAAATTGTTAAATCAACTGAAAGGAGTCACTTTATAATGGAAATGCCAATCTATCGGTCTCCTAGATGGACGAATGTTGGCATCACAATTATGAATAAGGTGAAGGTATTTTTATTTGAGGCTGGAAAAATCATCATAGCAGTTTCAATCGTATTATGGGTTCTTTCTTCTTATGGCCCAGGAAATAAGATGGCTGAGATAGATAAAAAATACAGTACCAATAACACTGAAATAACAAGCGATCAAATTGCTAGTGAAAAATTAGAGGCTTCCTATGCTGGCCATATTGGAAAAGCAATTGAGCCAGTTATTAGACCACTTGGATTTGATTGGAAAATTGGAATATCAATCATCACTTCTTTCGCTGCCAGAGAAGTTTTTGTTGGTACAATGGCCACTTTGTATAGCGTGGGTGATGAAGAAAACACAAGCTCTATTAAAGAAAAGATGGCAAGAGCTACACATGCTTCAACAGGCAAAAAGGTATACACTAAAGCAACTGGCTACTCTCTCTTAATCTTTTATGCTTTTGCTCTTCAATGCATGGCCACTGTAGCCATAGTAGTAAAAGAAACTGGAGGTTGGAAATGGCCTCTTATCCAATTAGTTTATATGGGTCTCTTGGCCTATTTTTCGAGCCTTTTAGTCTATCAAATATTTTCTTAGCGTTTTGTCTAAAACATTATTAAAATATGTGCCTGACGAATCTCTACCTATCATTCAGGAGTGGTTTAACGAATATGACTTTCACTTAAGAATTAGCAAAAGTAGAAGTTCTAAGTATGGCGATTTCCGTCCAGCTTATAGAAATCAACCAAACCGTATTTCAGTCAATGGTGACTTAAATCAGTATCATTTTTTATTAACCTTAACACATGAGGTTGCTCATGCTGCTGTTTGGAAACAATATAAAAATCGTGTTAATCCACATGGCAAAGAATGGAAGGGGAAATATGCTGAATTGCTAACTGAACTAATGCTCTTAGTCGTATTTCCTAAAGATTTAAAACAGGCAATTGACCTCCATTTACAAAGACCTAAAGCATCCAGTTGTAATGATCCAGAATTATACAAAACATTAAAAAAATACGATGCAAAAGAGAACATTATATACTTGGAAGATATTCCAGAAAATTCCAGCTTTTTAGTGCAGGGTAAACGAAAATTTATAAAAGGTAAAAAAAGAAGAACAAGGTTTGAATGCATTGAGATAGGCACGAAAAAAACTTACCTAATTACCGGTCATTCTGAAGTAGAATTACTTTCCTAGTTTAATCTCTTACTTTAGCCACAATTCTCCATAGTTAGGGCCTTAGAATGATTATCTTTGAACCTCTAAAATTACAAAATGAGCAACCATAATAATTTTTGTGTAATAATGGCAGGTGGGATTGGAAGTAGGTTTTGGCCAATGAGCAGAACTACTTTCCCAAAGCAATTTATTGACATTCTTGGCACAGGTCAAACACTTATACAACAAACTTTTGATCGATTATTAAAAATAGCTCCCAAAGAGAACATTTATATTGTCACGAATGAACTCTATAAATCACTCGTTATAGAGCAATTAAATCTTGATGAAGACCAAATCTTATGTGAGCCTAGCAGAAGAAATACTGCTCCTTGTATTGCCTTTGCAAATTATAAGATAGCGAGCAAAAACCCTAATGCTAACATTATTGTTGCTCCAGCCGATCATTTAATTTTAAAAGAAGATAAGTTCATTGAAGTAATGCAAACTGCTTTGGCTTATACTGCCAATAATGATGCCCTGGTAACCCTAGGCATACAACCTAGCAGACCTGACACAGGTTATGGTTACATACAATATGACGAGGGCGGAGATAATGAAATCAAAAAAGTAAAAACATTTACTGAAAAGCCTGACCTTGAACTTGCGAAACAATTCTTGTCTAGTGGAGATTTTAGCTGGAATTCAGGAATGTTTATTTGGAGTTTAAAAAGCATACAAAAAGCTTTTGAAAACCTACTGCCTGATATTGATTCTCTTTTCCAAGAACACAAAGATCAATTTGGCAAAGAAGGTGAAACTTCAGTTGTAGAATCAATTTATTCAATCTGCAAAAGTGTAAGCATTGACTATGGCATAATGGAGAAAGCTGATAATGTTTATGTAATCAGCGCTGATATTGGATGGTCTGATCTTGGTACCTGGGGTTCTATATACACTCACCTAGAGCATGATGAAAACGACAATGCTGTAGTAGGCAAAAATGTAATGCTCTACGATTCAAAAGACTGTATTGTTAGTGTTCCTAAAGAAAAACTAGTAGTACTTCAAGGTTTGAAGGACTATATAGTTGTTGAGTCGAACGATACTTTATTGGTTTGCAAAAAGGAAGATGAGCAAAAAATCAAACAGTTTGTTACTGATATCAAACTAACAAAAGGAGATAAGTTTATTTAAGCTTTTCGCAGATAGGTACTTGATTCATAAAAGATACTATAATTAAAAAGTCTGCATAATTCTCTGCAGACTTTTTTAATTTAATTGGCATTGATATTCCTTTTTGAGCAAGTTGACTCAACTCACACTTTATTGGCCCCTATTGGTTTTTTTTTCTTCTTTTTAGATTGAATTTTATTAAATGTGTTGTTTTTTAATCTTAATGTGTATAAAATTAAACATTATATTTTAATACATACGCTTCAATTATAAAACATTATAGCTGCACTGAATAATGATATTTGTGGTATGCTGAACGAGAGAATAGGAAAGAATTTAAGAACCCTAAGAATAATGAATGATTATTCTCAAGAACAAGTTGAGATTGGCATCGACATTTCCAGGTCTACTTTGAGCAAAATTGAAAATGGAACTGGAAAAATTGATTTACATAGATTAGAAAAGTTTGCAACTTTCTTTAAAATAGATGTAATGAACATCTTAACCATGGCTAACAAAGAAAATGGCTACCGCTCAACCAGTCCAAAAGAAGTTGTTAGCGAGGTGCAAACTGAATATAGAAAAACTGATGTTGAGCTGGCAAGATGCCAAGAGAAAATCACAGCTTTTAAGAAAGAGGTTTCTCTTATGAAACAAGAATTAAGCACTTACAAAGCCCAGATAAAGGACAAAGATTTAATTATAAAACTACTCTCTAAGTAACCCTCCTGTTACTGAACTAAAGACCATTTAGTTCAGCTCGAAAAATTTACTTCCCGTGACACTGCTTAAATTTCTTACCACTCCCACAAGGACATGGCTCATTTCTACCTACCTTCTTCTCAACTCTAACAGGCTCTACTTTAGCTTTAGGTGCTTCCTGACCTTGATCTGCTGAATTGCCCTGTTGAGAAGAACTTCCCTGACTAAAGCTAGGCACCTCCGTTCTTGAGGTTTGTAATTTAGGTGTCTCTTGTCTCTTCTGCGGAGCTTCTTGTAATTCTTGAGAGCTTTGCTGAGGCAAGTTCCCTTTAATTAAGAAAGTTATGATCTCTTTATTAGTACGATCAATCATTTGCTTAAATAACTCAAAAGCTTCAAACTTATAGATCAACAGCGGATCCTTTTGCTCATAAACAGCTCCTTGAACAGATTGCTTCAAGTCATCCATCTCCCTCAAGTGTTCTTTCCACGCATTATCTATCATGGCGAGAATTATACTTTTCTCAAATGAATGAGTTAAGTTTTTACCCTCACTATCGTATGCTTCTTTTAAAGGTGTTACCACTTGAACCGTTCGCTTGCCATCAGAGAAAGGAACTACAATATTTTCAAACGTATTTGATTTATCCTCATATACATTCTTAATAACCGGAAAAGCTGATTTGGCTACCATCTCTGTTTTAAGCTGGTAGTTTTTATACGCTTCATTGTATATTTTTTCTGTCAAATCAACTTCATTCGCCGCCATAAAACTTTCCTCATCTACAGGGCTTTCCATACTGAAGTTTCGAATCAATTCAAATTTAAATTCTTCAAAATCCCTTGCTTCCAAACCATATTGAACTACAGAACCTGTAGAATCATACATCATGTTTGAGATGTCTACATTTAAGCGCTCTCCATACAAAGCATTCCTCCTTCTTTTATAAATAACTTCTCTTTGAGAATTCATTACATCATCATACTCTAACAAACGCTTCCTTATTCCAAAATTATTCTCCTCTACTTTCTTCTGAGCTCTTTCTATCGACTTAGTAATCATTGAATGTTGAATCACTTCTCCCTCTTCCAATCCCATTCTATCCATTAAACGGGCAATTCTATCCGATCCAAAAAGACGCATTAAATTATCTTCTAAGGATACATAAAATTGTGAACTCCCTGGATCTCCCTGTCTACCAGCTCTACCTCTCAACTGCCTATCAACTCGTCTAGATTCATGTCGCTCTGTTCCAATAATGGCTAAACCTCCTGCCTTTTTAACTTCATCTGACAATTTAATATCTGTTCCCCTACCAGCCATATTTGTTGCTATAGTAACCGTTCCCGGCTTACCTGCTTCAGCAACAATATCTGCTTCTCTTTGATGCAATTTAGCATTCAATACATTGTGCTTAATGTTCTTCATTTTAAGCATTCTGCTTAATAGTTCAGAAATCTCTACAGAAGTAGTACCTACCAATACAGGTCTCTTTTTACCAACTAAATCTACAATCTCATCTATTGCTGCATTGTATTTTTCTCGAGTGGTTTTAAAAACCATATCCTCTCTATCATCCCTAGCTATAGGTCGGTTCGTTGGAATAACTACCACATCTAATTCATAGATATCCCATAACTCACCTGCTTCTGTTTCCGCCGTACCAGTCATCCCTGACAACTTATGGTACATCCTAAAATAATTCTGCAAAGTAACTGTGGCATAGGTTTGGGTAGCTGCCTCAACCTTTACACTCTCTTTAGATTCAATCGCTTGATGCAAACCGTCAGAATATCGACGCCCTTCCATAATACGTCCCGTTTGCTCATCTACTATCTTAACCTTGTTATCCATCACCACATACTCAGTGTCTTTCTCAAACAAGGTATAAGCCTTTAGCAATTGGTTTACTGTATGTATCCGTTCAGCTTTTATCGAGTAATCTTGAATAATCCTATCTTTTTCAATTAAGACCTCTTGCTCATCTTTCCCTGACTTCTCAACTTCACTCAACAGCAAGCTAATATCTGGTAAAACAAAGAAGTCTCTGTCATTATCTGTACCTGAAAGTAAGTCAATTCCCTTTTCTGTTAACTCAATGGAATTATTCTTCTCATCAATCACAAAGTATAACTCTGCATCAACCAAATGCATCTCCTTCGATTGATCTTGCATGTAATAATTCTCTGTTTTTTGCAGTTGTGCTTTAATCCCTGGCTCACTCAAAAATTTAATTAAAGCCTTATTTCTTGGCAATCCTCTAAAACTTCTTAGAAGAGCCATCCCTCCTTCTTCAATTAATTTCTTCTGCTCTTTACTATTTTCTACCTCTCCAGTTAATTTCTTTTTTGCATCGGCTACTAAGGTGGTGATTAATCTTTTTTGGGCTGAAACTAATTTATCTATCACTGGTTTTAATTCAGCGAATTCATGTATATCTCCTTTAGGAGTAGGGCCTGAAATTATCAAAGGTGTTCTAGCGTCGTCAATCAATACAGAATCAACTTCATCAATAATAGCGTAGTGGTGTTTCCTTTGAACCAATTCTTCAGGGGTTCTCGACATATTATCCCTCAAATAATCAAAGCCAAATTCGTTATTGGTACCATAAGTAATATCTGCCTGGTATGCCTTTCTTCTTTCGGGTGAATTTGATTGATGGTTATCAATACAATCAACTGTTAAACCATGAAACTCAAAAATTGGCCCCATCCATTCAGCATCCCTTCTTGCCAAATAATCATTTACCGTAACCAAATGCACTCCTCTTCCTGCTAAAGCATTTAAATAAACAGGCAAAGTTGCTACAAGAGTTTTTCCTTCACCTGTAGCCATCTCTGCAATTTTTCCTGAATGCAATACAATCCCACCAATAAGTTGTACATCATAATGCACCATATCCCATGTAACCTCAACCCCAGCAGCATTCCATGTGTTACTCCAGAGTGCTTTTCCTTCTTTAATTTCTATGCTATCTCTTGACGCTGCTAGATCTTTATCCATCTCTGATGCTGATACCTCAATCACAGCATTCTCTGTAAATCGTTTAGCAGTTTCTTTAACAACTGCAAAGGCCTCAGGCAAAATTTCTTCTAGAACTGTTTCTAGCTTCCCATTAATTCCTTCTTCTATCTTGTCTATTTCTCCATAAATTGCTTCCTTCTGTTCAACGACTGTTTCTGCTTCAGCCTTTGCTTTTAATTCACTAATCTGAGATATTTCAGAAGCAATATGTTCATTAATTTTTGCTTTAAAGACCGTTGTCTTTGCTCTTAATTCATCATTAGTGAGCGAAGAGAGTGTTGGATAAACTGCTTTTATCTTTTCAACAAGTGGGGCAACTTCTTTTATATCTCGTTCGGCTTTATTGCCTAGAAACTTCTTAAAAGTATTGGTAAGTGCATTGAGCATGATGGTAAATCCTTTGGATTAATTTAAAATGAGTGCAAATTTACTTAAATATTAGGTGTTCAGAACGAATTTAAGAGATACAAAAAAGGCTGATTTTCAGTAAATCAGCCTTATAAAAATGTTAAATATTGTTGTTCTAGTATTCGTCTTCATTAAAGAAGAAATCTTCTTTGGTGGGATAGTCTGGCCATATATCCTCTATAGTCTCATAAGAATCCCCTTCATCTTCAATCTCTTGCAAATTTTCAACTACTTCTAAAGGAGCTCCTGCACGAATGGCAAAATCGATTAATTCATCTTTGGTTGCCGGCCAAGGTGCATCTTCTAAATAAGAAGCTAATTCTAACGTCCAGTACATTTCCTCAGTGTTTTGATTCTTCGCAAAAGTAATTTTTTTGCCTCTAAAAGCAAATGATTTTTTTTAAACAAAAAAATCAAGCCATATTATTGATATTAAGCATATTAATCGTTTTTTGGCACCCAAGGTATTTCTTTAGCATTAAATTCTTTGGTCAATTTTCGGGATAAAGTGAATAAGAAGTCAGATAAGCGATTTAAGTACCTTATTATTCTTTCATCCACATCGCTTTCTGTTGATAATTGTACTGTTATTCGTTCAGCCCTTCTACAAACACATCTTGCTATATGGGCATATGAAACAACTGGACTTCCTCCTGGCAAAACAAATGAACGCATGGGTTCTAACTCTTCATCCATAGCATCTATTTGATGCTCCAGAAAAAGAACATCTTCTTCAGATAGTTCCGGCAACTTCATCTTTGATTTTCCTGGATCAGCGGCAAGATGAGATCCGATTGTAAATAGACGGTCTTGAATTTCTAACAATACCGCTGTATTATTGGCTCCTATCTTATGGTCTCTAATTAATCCAATATATGAATTGAGCTCATCAACAGTTCCATATGATTCTATTCTTAAGTGATACTTAGGAACTCTTGCCCCCCCAATTAAAGAGGTAGTGCCACTATCTCCTTTACGAGTATAAATTTTCATAATTCAGTCTTGTATGCAATGGAAGGATTAAAGCTAGGAATTGTTCTGCTCTAAACAATCTTCTTTAAACATTTAATTAAAGGAAGTAATCTTTTGATTAAGCTCATCCCTTTCTATATCCCCATCCCTTAATCTAATAATTCGATGAGCATGTTGTGCAATTTCTTCTTCATGTGTTACCAGAATGATCGTATTTCCCGCCTTGTGGATTTGATCAAATAAGCCCATTATCTCGTTAGAAGTCTTAGAATCTAAATTTCCTGTAGGCTCATCAGCTAAAATAATAGATGGATTATTAACCAATGCTCGTGCAACAGCAACTCTTTGTCGTTGTCCGCCAGACAATTCATTTGGCTTATGTTTCACCCGATCTCCCAAACCAACCTGATCCAACACTTCCAATGCTCTATCTTCTCGTTCTTTCTTGGAGTAGCCCGCATAAATTAATGGCAGTGCCACATTGTCTAATGCAGTTGCTCTCGGTAATAAATTAAACGTTTGAAAAACAAATCCAATTTCTTTGTTTCTAATTTCTGCTAATTCATCATCAGTCAATTTACTTACATCTTGTTGATTTAAAACATAACTCCCAGAAGTTGGTGTATCTAGACATCCCAAGAGATTCATAAGAGTTGACTTTCCTGAACCTGAAGGGCCCATTAAAGCAACATATTCATTCTTATCTATTGAAAAAGAAATTGCCTTTAGCACTTTTATTAACTGCTTCCCCAATCTAAAATTGCGAACTAACTCTTCTATTTGAATAATAGGTTGACTATCCATATCTCAAAAGTATCTTTTTGTTATGAAAATTTGACTCATGAATGATAAACGGTAAAATGTTCCTTGGCTTGATCTTTCTTAAAAAAAACTATCCCCATTTCAAAACAATCAATTGTAACCGTCACCATAGGATGGTTTTTTATTTCTTGCCAAGCAGCTTTCATATCTCTTGACCAATATATGTCATCAAAAACAAAAACACTCTCTTCAGTAATGTACTCAATACAAGCATTAAAATAATTCAAGGTTGGCTTCTTTTGGTGGTTCCCATCAAAAAAAACCAGATCTACTTTTTGTAGGTTTTCCAATTGTTGATGTAAAGTTGAATCAAAATCTGAAATTACTTGTTCTATATTGGTGATTTTAAGCTTTTCGAAATTAACTCCAGCTACCTTAGCTATTTCTCGAGACCCTTCAATGGTAATTACTTTTGCTTTTGGACTTGCTCTAGCCAGATATGCTGTAGACAGACCAAGGGAGGTTCCTAATTCTAATACCGTTTCTACTTTAAAATATTGTGCTAATCTATAAAGTAATTGTGCTGTACTTTTCTTCTTAGCTGCAAAGCTAGCAATGTCGCTTATTTTTCGATGTGTTGCCTTATCCTTTTTACTCCCTGCCCCTAAATCTAATACTTCGATTTTTTTCTCGGTCAATAATAACTTTGCTCGCACTGATTCTATTTCATCGAATGCATAAAAGGGTGTTTTCTCTCTAAAAATATTCTCATTTAATTCATACACAAAGGGTGAATGAATCCCGTGTAAATGAAAACATCGGAGTAAGTACTTAATATACTGAATGACTCTCCACATTATTATTTAAGCATTGTTTCTTCTTCCCATTTTATAAACTTTTCTAAATCTTCTTTAATAGAACCAATCACAAAACTAATAATGGTAATGTCATCTATAAAGCCAGCCAACGGAATAAAATCCGGAATTAAGTCAAAAGGGTTTACAAAATATAAAATAGCTGTGGATGCATATAGAATTGTTTTCCAAGGTGTTTGATTGTATTCTTTATTTTTCCACGCTTTGAGCAAACGCAAAAGTGTTTGAAAATCCTTCCAAACACTTTTTAGCTGTTCTTTCTTAGTAGCAGATTTCTTTTGAGCTGAATGAACCAATTCTTTCAGCTTTTTCTGATTTCCTAATAAGCCTTTAGCTTTTGCTTCAGCCTTTTTAAATCCTCTCGGTTGCTTGTCTACCAAATCACGGCTTTAGCAGAATCAGTATTCACCATATAATCACTTCCACTACACCCAAAAGCTTCAGCAAATTCTGGCATATTAGATAATGGCCCTTTAACTCTATATTCTCCTGGAGAGTGTGAATCCGTTGCTATCCTCTTTCTCAATTCTTGTTCTGTCATGTTCATATGCCAAACCTGTGCCCAGCCTAAAAAGAATCTTTGTTGGTAAGTAAAGCCATCAATTGCTTCTGGCTTTCCAACTCTTTGCAATTCTGTCTCAAGGGCATGAAATGCTAAGGTTGCTCCTCCTAAATCAGCTATATTCTCGCCAAGTGTTAACTTCCCATTCACATGCAATTCTTCTAAAGGTTCATAAGCATCAAATTGTCTAACGACTACATCTGCTCTTTCATCAAATCGGCTTCTATCTTCTTCTGTCCACCAATTTTCCAAATTCCCTTTTGCATCGTATTTACTCCCCTGATCATCAAATCCATGGGTAAATTCATGCCCTATAACAGCTCCTATCCCACCATAATTCAATGCATCATCTGCATCAGCTGAATAAAATGGTGGTTGCAAAATTCCTGCTGGAAATACAATTTCATTTTTTGAAGAACTATAATAAGCATTGACAGTCTGAGGCGTCATACCCCATTCATCTCTATCCACTTCCTTTCCTAACTTATTAATCATGTATTCAAAATTGAATTTTCGAGCATTTATAACATTTTGAACCTGATTATCTGCAACTACCTCAAGGGCCGTATAATCTCTCCATTTATCTGGATATCCAATTTTTTTGTTGAACGCTTCTAATTTTTCAATCGCTTTAGCTTTGGTTTCATCACTCATCCATTCCAAACCATTAATCCGATCTCTAAAGACTGTTCTTAGGTTCTCTACCATCTGAGAAACATCAGCTTTAGCTTCTTGAGAAAAATGTCTTTCTACAAAGGCTTTACCTAGCAATTGACCAATATTCCCATTCACCTTGTTTAATGCTCTCTCCCACCTTGGTTTCATTTCTTTTCTTCCGCTTAACGTTCTACTGTAAAAGTCAAAATTCTGATCAACAAAGTCTGAACTTAATTCGTTTGCAAAAGCATCTAACAATCTCCATTTTAGGTATAATTTCCAGTCATCAAGAGGAACCTCTTGCAACATCTGGTTTGTTCCTTTCATAAAGTCTAGTTGTGAAACAACAACATCATTAACAGCCATTAGCCCTATGTTCTCAAAATAGCTTTCAAAATTGATGTTAGTTGCCAAACTCTTTAGCTCTTCTCTACTAAGTTTGTTATAGGTTTTCTCTGGGTCCCTTCTTTCTACCCTAGTCATCGAGTTCTCTGCTAATTCTTTTTCAATACCATAAACCACTTTAGCTAACTTCTGTGTTTCTTTTTCTCCTGCTAAACTTAGCATCTTATTAATGTGCTCTTGATATGCGGTTTGAATCTCAACTGATTTCTCATCTTCTTTCAAATAATAATCTCTATCAGGTAAGCCTAAACCACTTTGGTAGATGTGAGTTATATAGGCCTCACTGTTTTTATCATCTTGCCCTATGTATAGACCAAATAGAGAACTTACTCCAATACTTCTGTGGTAAGCAATCAAATCAACCAACTCTTCAATCGACTGTAACTGCTCAATTTTTTCCAATTCTCCTTTAAGAGGGTCCAAACCTAATTGATCAGCTTTTGAGGAATCCATAGCACTCAGATAAAAATCCCCTATCTTCTGCTCCATACTTCCTTTAGCATACTCACCTGCTGAATACTCTAGCAATATCTTTTTCAATTTAGCATTATTAGAGTCTCTAACAACATTAAAACTACTCCATCTGCTCTCTGTTGATGGAACTGGGTTATCTTTTAACCACCCTCCTATAGCATATTGGTAGAAGTCTTCACATGGAACAACTGATGTATCTAAATTGCTTATTGGAAATGCTGCTTGCACTTCTTTAGTAGAATCTACTACTTCATTACTTTCTGTCGATTGACTGGTACATGCAACTAAAGAAATACTAATTGCAATGGTTAAAAGAGCTCTCATCATTTTCTAATTTTTCCCAAACTTAATTGAATTTGATTTCACCACAAAAATCTATTGATGGATGGTCATAAAAAAAGCACCCTAATATTTAGGGCGCTTTTATTAAAATTTAAAAATTCTACTGAAGAATAAACTTCTTATTGATTATTTGATTTCCATCAAATACACTTATGAAATAAATTCCTTTTGCATTCTCTCTGATGTTGAACGCTTTTTGGAATGCTCTATTTGCATTATTTATTGTTTCATTAGCAACAACCCTTCCGCCTATATCTTTAATTGTCAATTGAACGGTGGGGCTAGTAAATCCAGAGGTATTAATAGTAAACTCTCCATTCGAAGGATTAGGATACAGTTCAAATGAGTTTACGTTTTCATCTAATCCATTTTTATCTATATTAACCACTATATTGATACATGTACTAGAATCTATATCTGAAAATCGTATTGGGAATATTTGATACCCTTCTGTAAATGGTGAGGTATTATCAAATTGTCCTCCTATACCGATTATTTTACAAATTGTATCTCCCGCTAATAAAGGTGCAGTGTCTAAACTATCATCCACATCAGTATCACCATCTACTCTAATTGTTAGTGTATCCAATCCAGTATGTGTAACTGCTCTCATATTATATGATCCGCTACCACTAGGATCAAGTAACACAAGATCATATAGTTCAATCAATTTAGCCTCTGTGGTTTCATTAAGCGTTGTAGCAAACATTGGAGACGGCAAACTATTCCCTGAACTAATTAATTCTATAGAGTCTGCATTAACTTCGGTGAGTCCGTTGAATTGGATAATTGTTCCTCTAACTCGAATTGAATCTCCTTCTACTACAACATAATTACTCACATCATTAAAGTTAAATACGTTGATTCCTTCTTGGGTTCCTGATGATTCATCAGTAATATAAAATGAAAGTCCATTATTGCCATCCAAGTCAACACCCATTACGATTCCTGAAGTCCAGCAATAAACATTTAATGAGTCTGCTATCCCATCAACATCTTCTGTGTTTAATGTATTAATTGTGTAGTAGATAGCCTCTGTAGTAAATGAAGCTGACATAGACCAATTACTAGTATCGTTTGAATTACAAATTGCTCTCACATAGAACTCGTAATCTGTCCCAGCTGCTAGCCCTTTTAAGGTAACAGGATTAGTATTAGCAACTATTTTCTCTCCTGAGTTTAGATCAAACCCTGCAACCCCAAATGCTATTTCCCACTCAGCAGCTGCTCCATTTTCAATCCACGTAATATCTGCAGTATCTGTAGACATAACTGAAGCTGACAAATTTGTCGGGATGGCACATGATGGGGTAGTGAATGCTGCTGTATCTGACCAAACACTACTATCTCCTGCTCCACAAATTGCTCTCACATACCAATGATAGTTTTCTTCAGAATCCAAACCCTTCAACGTAAATGGGTTGATCTCTGCCACTTCTTGTGTTCCGGTTCCTGCAGTATAACCAACCGCTCCATAACTCACTTCCCAAGCTATAGCAGTACCACTCTCTGTCCATGACAAATCCACCGTATCCAAACTAACATTTGCAGATGATAGATTAGTAACGACATCACATATTCCTGTTGTGAAGGAAGATACTCTCGAAAATTCACTTGCATCCCCTATACCGCAGATTGCTCTCACATAAAATTCATAATCGGTAGAAGTTCTAAGCCCAGTTATTGTAAATGGATTAGAATTCGCAATAGCGGAGGTGCCTGTTCCAGCTGTAAAGCCAGGAGCTCCATATTGTATTTCCCACTCTGTAGCTGTAGCTGCTTCAGTCCAATTAATTTCAGCTTGATTCGACCCAGCGTTCGCAGAAAGGGATGTTGGAACTCCACATGCAGTTGTAAAATGAGCAGACAATGAATAACCACTTGTATCTCCTGCACCACAAATTGAGCGTACATAATACTCATAGCTTGATGAAGGTGTTAGTGCGCTTAAGGTTGTGAATGTATCTCTAACTACTACAAAATTCTTCCCTGCTCCTGCCATAAATCCAGCAAGATCATATTCTACAACCCACTCTGAAGCTCCTGTATTTTCATCCCATCTAATGTTTGCTGTCGTTTCTGAAACATCTAAGAAAATTGGATTATAAAGATTGTTTGGTGCAGGACTGCAAGATGTGGTAAAGCTACCAGCCTTTGACCATTCACTTTCATCCGAAACTCCACATATTGCCCTTACATAAAAGTCATAATCTGTATTTGTTCTTAAGTTTTTAACCGTAACTAAAGGGTCAGTATCTACTACAACTACATTTCTAGCCATCCCTGCTGTAAACCCTGCAGTATCATATTCTACTTCCCATTGTGCAGCAGTTCCATTTTCTATCCAAGAAAGATTTGAAAAGTTACTAGCTGGAAGCGCTTTTAGCGTCGTTACATCTGAACAGGGCAAAGTAGTAAAAGAAACAGCTGAAGACCGTTCACTTGTATCACCAACGGCACAGATCGTTCTTACATAAAAGTCATAATTTATGTTTGATTTTAAAGCTGTAAGCGTTGTAAATGCATCTGTGTTAACTAGCACTGAATTTCTTGCAGAGCCTGCTTTAAAACCTGTAGTGTCATATTCTACTAACCATTGTGTAGCCGTATTATTTTCTGTCCAAGCTAAGTCAATTGTAGTTGAAGTAGCATTGCTGGTTGATAAAAGGCTTGGTTTAAAACAGGGCAGTTCTATTATTGAAATATCATCTATTCCTTGATCTCCTACAGAATCAGCAGGACTACCACCAGATTCAGCCCTAAACCTAACTTTCAATAGATCGGTACCAAAAACATGCCCACTTAAATCGTAACCATACTCTGTCCAATCTCCTAGGCCGTCTTGAATGGTATCAACACCAACCCAATCAGTACCATCAAATGTTTCAATAGCAAGGATATTAACTGGAGAATATCCTGTTCCACACATGTAATAAGAAAAAGAAAGGTAAGGGTTAGTTAGTTTAGAAACATCTATTGTATCAAATTCAAAGATTACAGCTTGATCAATACTTGAATGATCCTTTGCCGCAAAACTTCCAGAATTCCCTGTATGATCAGATGGTTCTGTGCATGAAGTCACATCCCAGGAAATTTGATTGAATTGCCATGACTCCCCACTAATTTCAGATGTTATTATACAGGATGGTTGAGTTGAGCTATTAAAAGATTCTGTAAAAGGTGCCTTTAAACATTGACTCTTTAGAGAGATTGAGGATAGAAATAAACATGCTATCCCTAAAAAAGTAATTCTTTTCATTGGTTGTCTTGTTAGTAATTAGTAATAAATGGTTTTAATTATAAATAATTTGAACCTTGTAGTAGATAGACCTATAAGAAGTTGATGTTTCAATTTTTACATAATATGTATTTTAAGTTAACAAGATAAAAGACGAAGGAATCAAAAAATGGTTGGGGAGTTAATTTATGATGCACAGCCTGAGACTTAATTAATACTTAAACTTTTGTTTATAAAAGAACCCTTGATACCTGATTGTTAGACTTAAAGAGATAGAGAGAAGGTTCCCTTCCGGTTTAAAAAAAATTACTCTAGAACCATGGGCAATAAAAATTCAGAACCCCTTAACCGAGAATTAATCCCTTTCGATTAGTTAAAATGAAGGCATAAAAAAAGCGCCCTGAAGATCAGGGCGCTTTTCATTTAAATTTATGTAGGACTCTATTGTAGAATCAACTTTTTATTAATTAATTGATCTCCATCTAATACACTAATGAAGTAGATTCCTTTTGCATTCTCACTAATATTGAATGCTTTCTGGAATGCTCCATTTGCTTTATTAATTGTTTCATCAATAATTACTCTTCCTTTAAGATCCTTAATTGTTAACTGAACGGTAGAGTTATTAAAGCCTGAAGACTTAATTGTAAACTCGCCATTAGTTGGGTTAGGATAAAATTCGAAAGAATCCTCATCACTTAGTTCTTCAGCATCAACACCAACAACAATGTTAATACAAGATGTTGTATCAATATCTGAGAACCTCATTGGGAATACTTGATAACCTGCATCTAAAGGAACTCCACTACCATCAAACTGAGCACCAATACCAACTAATCTACAGATGGTATCTCCTGCAACCCATGGATCAATGTTTAAGCTATCATTGATGTCTGTATCTGCATCCACTCTAATTGTAATGGTATCATTAGTATGTGTAACTGCTCTCATATTATATGAGAAACCTTGACTTCCATCTAGTAATACAAGATCATAAAGATCTACAAGTTTCGCTTCAGTACTTTCATCCAAATCAGAAACTAACATTGGTCTTGGCAATGCAACACCAGTACTAATTATAGAAATAGAATCTGCATTAATTTCAGTTAAACCTCTAAATTGAATAATCGGTCCTCTTACTCTGATTGAGTCTCCTTCATTAACAACATAATCACTTACATCGTTAAAGTTAAATACATTGATACCTTCCTGAGATCCTGAAGATAAATCAGTAATGTAGAATGAAATTCCATTATTACCATCTAAATCAACTCCCATTACAATCCCTGAAGTCCAACAGTAAACATTTAATGAATCTGCTACACCATCCGTATCTTCGGTATTTATTGTTCCAATAGGATAGTACAATGGATCACTAGTGAATGTTTCATCAGTTGACCAAGCACTGGTATCATCTACACTACAAATTGCTCTCACATAGACATCATAAGTAGTTGCTAAACCAAGACCTGTTAATGTGAATGGATTAGATGTTACAACCATTCTATTACCAGAACCTAATGTGAAACCTGTAGTATCATATTCTATTTCCCATTCCGTAGCACTTCCACCTTCAGTCCAAGATATGTCTGCAGTATCAGCAGCAATATTTGAAACCGATACGTTGGTAGGCGTAAAACATGGAACTGTAGAGAATGAAGCTGTATCAGACCAAGCACTAGTATCATCTGCATTACAAATTGCTCTTACATACCAGTCATAATCTGTTCCTGGGTCTAAGCCACTTAATGTATAAGGGTTGTTAGCTGCAACTGCTCTTGTTCCAGAACCAATTGTAAAACCAACAGCTCCATACTCTATCTCCCACTCTGCAGCACTTCCATTCTCAGTCCAAGCTAAATCAACAGTATCTAAAGACTCATTTGAAGAAGCCAAATCAGTAGGCTCAAAACAGATTGGAGTTGTAAAAGATGCTGTATCAGACCAAGCACTGTTTTCACCAACGTTACAAACCGCTCTCACATACCAATCGTAATCAGTACCTGGATCTAATCCGCTTAAGGTAAAATCGTTAGTATCGGCTGTTACTTGAGTTCCAGAACCAGCAGTAAAGCCAGTTGCTCCATAACTTATTTCCCACTCAATAGCAGTACCATTCTCATCCCAACTTAAATCTATAGTATCAACACTTGCATTTGCTGAAGATAAGTTGGTAACAGAATCACACTCTCCAGTAGTAAAAGATCCTACAGAAGAGAATAAACTTGCATTTCCAATTCCACAGATTGCTCTTACATAGAACTCATAATCTGTAGAAACATTTAACCCTGTTACTGTGAAAGGATTAGAATTTGCTACAACTGAATTCCCTGTTCCAGCTATGAATCCTGGTGCTCCATATTGTATTTCCCATTCAACTGCTGAACCTATTTCAGTAAAGCTAATCTCAGCCTGATTAGATCCTGCTGTTGCAGCTAATCCAGAAGGAATTCCACAAAGCGTTGTAAAGTTTCCTGCTGGAGAATATGCACTTGTATCTCCTGCTCCACAAATAGATCTTACATAGTAATTATATGTTGTATTAGGAGCAAGTGCTGTCAATGTAGTAAAGGTATCTGTAACCACTACACTATTCGCTCCTGCACCAGGCGTAAACCCATTAACATCATATTCAACAATCCACTCAGATGCTTTTGCATTTTCATCCCATCTAATATTTGCAGTTACATCTGAAATATCAAAGAAGATTGGAGTATAAAGATTTGTTGGAGGTGTACCACAACCACTTGTGAAACTACCTACCAATGACCACTCACTCTCATCACCAACACCACAAATTGCTCTTACGAAGAATTCGTAATCATTTGAAGGTGTTAAAGAGTTCATAGTAGCTGAAGTAGATGTAACTACTGCATTATTTGCTCCAGACCCTGGAGTAAATCCTGCTAAATCCCACTCAACTTCCCATTCAGTAGCGCTTCCTGTTTCAGTCCAGTTACCAACTACAGAGTCTGTAGTAATATTTGTAACATTCAATGCTGAAGGAATTCCACAAAGAGTTGTAAAGCTTCCAACGGTTGAATAAACTCCTGTATCTGCTGTCGCACAAATCGCTCTAACATAAAACTCATAATCTGTAGAAGCAGACAAACCTGTTAGAGTAGTAAATGTATCGGTATTAACTACCATAGAGTTTGCAGCTGTTCCAGCAGTGAATCCTGCTTCATCCCATTCAATGATCCATTTAGAAGACACTCCATTTTCTAACCAGTTCGCTTGAGCAGAAATATCTGTCTCATCAGTTCCAGTAAGAGCAGAAGGAGCAGGTCCACATAATGTTGTAAAGCTTTCTTTATCTGACCATACACTTGTATCACTACCTGGTGTACAAATTGCTCTTATATAATAATCATATGTTGAGAAACCAACTAATCCAGTCATAGTTGCGAAAGTATCTACTGACACAACCATAGAGTTTGCTCCTGTTCCTGGTGTAAAACCAGCAAAATCCCATTCGATTTCAAATTCAGGAGCTGATCCTACATCTTGCCAGCTAACTGTAGCTTCATCATGTAACGCTTCTCTATTTGTTAAATATAGAGGCTCAGAACATGAAGGACTTGGACTAAAATAAGCGATCAAATTCCATGAACCATCATCTACTTTAATGTAATCTGTTCCACAATTATTAGGTCCAAAATTAATTGCTCTACCAGCATGCATTTCAATTTCTACATCACCTATTAATTTATTCACAAACGTCAAACCTGTACGCTCGTAGGTATATGTTCCAGATACATCTCCTACTCCAACACTAACTGAAGATTCTCCTCTTTCAGAATTTGGAGAAGTCATCCAAGAGCGTTGTTCAGAAATCCATGGGAAGGTTACAGTTGATGAAGTCATATCATAAACTACTGAAAGACTATCAATTCTTTGTCCTGCAGGTATAGACACTACAATAGATTCAGCACAATCAGATGAATCGCCTAATGTTCTGAAGTTGTAATCCGTACTAATATCACCAGAATTATAACCAGCACATACTGCATTTATAGGACATACAAAATCTGATTCAAAGTTTGCTACTATTGAGTATGCACTTGTATCTCCAGGCCCACAAATCGCTCTAACATAAACATCATAGAATACAAATGATCCTAATCCTGTTATGGTATCAAATTCATTGGTTGAAACAACTTGAGTGTTTGCTCCTGTTCCAGGAGTAAATCCTTCTAGGTCCCATTCTAATATCCATTCTGTTGCTGCTACTGTTTCTGTCCAACTAATAAAAGCTGTATCTACAGAAACATCATCAATTGTTAAAGCAGTTGGTGGTAAACAAGATGGACATTTAGCCGTATCTGCATAATTAACTCCTAACGCTGGACTAAGACCAGAAGCAAATACTACTGCATTGTCTGCATTAAATAGAGTAAAGGATACTTGAGTAGTAAAAATTCCACCTCTTAGATAATCCAATATGATTGAATCACCAAGATTTACCATTAAATCAATAGTACTTTGTGAACCCGAAGCTAAAGTATGGTTGGTAGTTGTTGCTCCCACTGTAACATCCATACTATTTCCTTGCCAACCATTATTTCCATCATCTTCTAATAACAATGTAAAGTTACATTGAGTTGTAATGTTCAAAGTTCTGAAGGTATCCAATACTGACCATGCACTTGTATCTCCAGGTCCGCAAATTGCTCTCACATACCAATGGTAATCAGTAAATGCTGCCAATGGTTGAAGAGATAAATCTGTTTGTGTAGTAACTATTCTAGTTCCTGTTCCAAGTGGAGTGCCTACAAGGTCATATTCTACTTGCCATCCAATAGCTGTTCCATTCTCATCCCATGTAAGGTCTGCGATGTTACTTGTGATAGCTGAATTTAAATTGCTTGGTGCAGCACAGGCTATTGTGTTTATAGAATCTCTTGTAGACCAAGCACTAGTATCTCCAGGTCCACAAATCGTTCTTACGTACCAATAATATAGTGTATTAGACGTTAATCCAGTAACCTCTAAATCAGCTACTGAGTTAACAATAAATTGACTAGTCCCAGTCCCTGGAGTAACTCCTGAATTAAAGTCAACTTGCCATGAAGAAGCAAACCCATTTTCAGTCCAAGAAAGGTCTACTTGGTTACTAGAAATATTTGCATCAGTCAAACCTGTTGGTGTAGAACATATAGCTGTTGTAAAAGAAACTGTATCAGACCATGTACTAGAATCAGCAGGATTACAAATTGCTCTTACATAAAAGTCGTAAGCTGTACTTGCCATTAACCCAGTTAGGGTATAGTTTGTATCATTCACAAAAACTATTGTTCCTGTTCCAAAGGTAAAATCTTCAGCTCCATATTGTATCATCCATTCACCAGCACCACCTATATCTTGCCAAGTAAGGTCGGCAGTAACTGTTTGAGGATCTACCATGATGTTTATTACAGGTGTACATGCAGTAGTGGTAAATGCACTCGCAGCTGACCAGCCACTACTATCTCCCGCAAGATCACAAACTGATTTTACATAAAACTCATAATTTGTTACCGGTGATAAACCAGTAAACAATGCGAATGTATCTCCTACTACTGTTACAGAGTTTCTTCCCATACCAGCTGTAAAGCCTGCAGTATCCCATTCTACGATCCACTCATCTTCAATCCTCCCAGCTTCCCAGTTACCTTGTGCAGTAATGTTTTTAACATCAGATGCTACAAGACCTCCAGGAGCTA
>Ga0316204_10002158_pt1 | contig 46619 bp, 43 predicted proteins | sample 6monrhotite_MG_2_FD_205661 | JGI IMG/M metagenome (GOLD analysis project Ga0316204, IMG submission 205661) | Microbial mat bacterial communities from mineral coupon in-situ incubated in ocean water Damariscotta River, Maine, United States -... | ecosystem: Environmental > Aquatic > Marine >... | reverse complement strand
ACTTCCCGTTACTTCCCGTTACTTCCCGTTACTTCCCGTTACTTCCCGTTACTTCCCGTTACTTCCCGTTACTTCCCGTTACTTCCCGTTACTTCCCGTTACTTCCCGTTACTTCCCGTTACTTCCCGTTACTTCCCTGACGAAAGCTGAGCCTGTTCAAAATAATCAGTTATTGTTGCCATATTCTACTCCTAAATCTAAAAAAATTTCTGAAAACAAATATCTTTCTTTAGTGTCAACTTGCCTGAAATATTCATTTTCACCGTATTTGTTGAGCTCTATTGATCGGCAGCTTGCACCCCGTCCTGGAGCAGGTGAAAAACATTCAATCCAACCACCATCTGAGTGAAAAGACACTTTTTCAGCAAGTGGTTTATTGTTTCTTTTATCAATAAACAGCCAAGTTCGTTTGTGTATTTTTGCCAGAATTGATGGATAAACTTCATCTTTCATATCCCATTCAAACAATTGCCCTAACAATCTATAATCAATTCTCCCAATAGAGTTAATGAGTAATTGTTGGTCATTTTCATCTCTAAATTCGACGGGAAGTGCTAATGAATGAAACACCTGTACTGTTTGTTTGTTTTCGCATAGATACTTAATATATGCTCTATCAACGATGAAATCCGTGACCGGTAATAGTAGTGTAAAAAGGAATATGGCTAATCCAGATATAACCTTGAGCCAACGGGACTTGCTGACCATTTTTCTTCCAACCCAAAAAGCAAGAGCAATACTCGCTGGCACCCACAGTACAATTAAAAACAACGGACCGGTGAGGACAATAAATCCAAGTAGTGATTCCATTAAGCAGTTCCCCTCAAAATAGAGACTAAAGGTGTCAGTTCCTCTTCCTGTATAGACACTTGGATATTTAGATATCGTTTCGTGGACTTATTATTCATGCAGAAACCCACAAGATTAAATCACCACTCGCAGCAACGGCCACTAGCTTGAGTGGTTCTTGATTGTTGATCTGTTCAGATAAATTCATCGAGTTCTCTCCCTTTTGAAACAACTCACATGACTATTCAGAAGCGCAATAGCTTAACGTAGAAAAAAGTTTTGTAAGTCCCCCAAATGGATGACAATGAGATCGAAAATTGATTCCTTATGATAGAGAGATGCTACATTTTCTTACTACTGTTTTTTGTTCCAACTTTTCCAAAAAAGAAACGAACCAAAGAAAGTTGCCCGGCAATCTGCTGTTCCCTGCGTATTTATCGTTCAATGGGGCGAAATTTTTTGATTCGAGCCTCCGTGGCTCTCACCCTGCGGGCGGCTAGTCGCCGTCCAAACAGTTCCATCCTGTTTGTCGCCTATTTCCATTTAATAACAAATACGCAGGCGCATCTTGGAACGGGGGTCTAAAGTCTCGGTTATTGCCCCCCCGTCAGCAGGCTGCCGAGACAAGCATCCAAAACCGGAGAAAACGACAGCGTCGTGGCCGGTTACGGATGTGCAGACGAGGGGACTCGGAGAGCAGACTGGTTCCGGGGTGGCTTTCTTTGCTCCTTTCTTTGCCATCAAAGAAAGGAGTGCCCATGCCAGCATGGGTATACCAATAAAAGCCCTACAGCTGATATATTCGTATCACCTGAAGTACTGAGGATCGATGTCGTATTTACGCAACAGTTTACGTACGGTATTGCGATTCAGGCCCAGCATATCAGCCACTTTTAGCTGATTACCGTTACAGCGCTCCATCGCCAGCACCAATAGCGGGGGTTCAACCTGCTCCAGCAGATACTGATGCAGGTTTACCGCTTTGGCATAACCCAGTTGGTGCAGGTATTGCCGCGTACAGCGGGTTACCGCGTCCGACAATGTCTCTTCACCCTCCTGGATATTTTCAGCATTGCCCAGAGCAAGCGCAACATCGGACAGGGTGATACTCGCTCCCGGAGTCAGCACTGCCAGCCTGCGCATCACATTTTTCAGCTCACGCACATTACCCGGCCAGTCATGACGGCAGAGCAGTTCAGCTGCATCATCAAGCAGAATAGGAGCCTTCATGCCTAGTTCTGTCACTGCCTGATCGAGCAGGAAGTTGGCCAACTCAGCAATATCATCACGGCGCTCACGCAGTGGTGGAATCTGCACAGGGATTACATTCAGACGGTAATAGAGGTCTTCACGGAACTCGCCCTTGGTGATCTTCTGCTGCAAGTGTTGATGCGTTGCGGCTAGCAGACGCACATTGACGGCTTTCGACTGGCTGCCCCCCACACGCTGTACACGACCTTCTTCGAGTACACGCAACAACTTGGCCTGCAGTGCTGCAGGCATATCACCAATCTCATCAAGAAACAGTGTACCGCCATCAGCCTGTTCAAAACGCCCTTCACGTGTTTTATCTGCACCGGTAAATGAGCCTTTTTCGTGACCAAACAGCTCGGATTCGAGCAGATCTGCCGGAATTGCAGCAGTATTGATCGCGACAAACGGCTTATCTGCACGCTGACTCCGCTCATGCAGCGTCTTGGCCACCATCTCTTTGCCCGTTCCCGATTCACCTGTGATCAACACAGTCAGATCAGATGCCGCCACACGGCCCAGAGTACGAAACAAGTTCTGCATCGCCTGACTGCGGCCGATAATCAGATCCTGTTTCACTGCAGAATCGGCAGGGGCCTTCTCTTCTTTTACCGGACGCGTACGCTGAACCAGCTGTCGCACTTCATCGAGATCAAACGGCTTAGGCAGATACTCCATCGCACCAATGCGATAGGCCTCAGCGGCATGACCGAAGGTCGTTTCAGCCGTGAGCATGATTACCGGCATCTTGAGCACTCCGGTAGCAAGAAAATCCATGCCATTGCCATCCGGCAGATACACATCAAGGAACGCTATATCAATATCACTATGCTCAGAGATAGCGGCTTCTGCCTCTTCTATAGAGCCGGCCTGAATGACTTCCAAACCTTCTTCCTGCAGTACCCGGTCCAGGATCCAGCGAATTCCTTCATCATCATCAATGACCAGAGCCTTCATGATTTATTCTCCCCTGTTGTTTCACTTTTAACCGGCAACTGTAACGTCAGCGTTGTTCGTCCATTTTCGCTTTTCATCTTCACACGACCACCATGCTCAAGCATAACGCGCTCAACCAGCGCCAAACCCAGGCCACTGCCCCGCTGCTTGCCCGTCACATAGGGTTCAAATAGCCGCTCCTGCAATTCAGCAGGAATCATCGCACCGTCATTGGTAACTATGATTTCAATAACTTTGCCATCATGCCCCGGCAGATGTACCAGCGGTGCCATGCGCGTCTGCCACTCAATCTTTTTATCGGCTGCTTCCAGTGCGTTCTGCCACAGGTTTTCCAGCGCCTGTCTGAAGCGGGCCGGGTGCACCAGTGTTTCCGGCAGACTGGGGTCAAACACACGTCCTATGTTGATGCCATCCTGATAATGAACCACATCCTGAATCAGGGCATGAATATTGGTCAGCTCCATTTTCACAGATGCACGCGGTCCAACCTGCAAAAAGTTATCAATGCGGTCCCGAATACGGTCAACACCAACCATCATCTGGGCGACAGCTTCCTTGCTCGAAACAGGCAGCTCCTGTTCGGACAACCACTGCGTCGCCCCTCTCAGTGCAGCCAGCGGGTTTTTCACTTCATGAGCCATTTCCAATGCGATACGTGCAACAGCCTCGGCCATTTCATGGCGTTTGGTATGCTGATCAACCTCGGTACGATGTGCTTCCGGCACAAACACAACGGAAAGTCCCTCATCGCTATAGCACATATGCAGGGACACAGGCATACGAGTCGAATGAATACAGACCTGATGATCGGAAAGACCATTGTGCGGTGTCAGACGCTTAAGTAGCGCCTCAATTTCAGGTTTTGGGGAAAATATCTCAGAGAGCTGTAAACCAACTAGCCGTTTGCTGGACTTACCCAGCGCTTCCTGAGCCAGAATATTCGCACGCAGAATACGCGCATCCATATCCAGCTGAATCAGTGGCAGCGGTATCGCCGAGAGAGGGATGTAATCATGCTGCATCTGCTAACTCACTGGTCACTTCATCTTCGCCAAGACTCAGGAAATAACGTTCAGCAAACTCCAGCATGGCCTGCCACTCATTCAACACCTGAAAATGGGAACGGAAATCAGCTGAACCGCGCAGCCCTTTGCTATACCAAATCACATGTTTACGAGCCAGCTTCGATGCGCGTCGGAGACCATGATGTTCAGCAAGATTGTTCAGATGCTCAATGACTACTGCCCAACGTTCTTCAGCTGTCGGTGCAGCAGGTGTTTCTTCCCCAACCAGTGCTGCATATACCTCGCCCAGCATCCACGGATTACCCTGCACGGCTCGCCCTACCATCACACCATCACAGCCGGAAACACGAACCATCTCTCTGGCCGACTCTGCTCCCACAACATCCCCATTTCCAATCACCGGAATCGAGACCGCCGCCTTGGCCAGACCAATATCTTCCCAGCTGGCATCGCCACTGAACATCTGCGCACGGGTACGCCCGTGCACCGTCAGCATCTGAACCCCGCACTCTTCAGCAATACGAGCGATATTCTCAACATTCTTGGATTTATCGTCCCAACCCGTACGTATTTTCAGCGTTACAGGCACATCTACAGATTTCACAACCGCTTCCAGCACGCGTGCGACCAGCGCCTCGTCTTTCAGCATCGCGGAACCTGCAGTCTGCTTGCAGATCTTTTTCACCGGACAGCCCATATTGATATCAACAAAATCGGCACCGTGGCCCACAGCCCAGCGTGCAGCTTCCGTCACAAACTGCGGATCAGAACCGGCTATCTGTATGGATGCAGGGTGCTCATCCGGCCCCAGCTCTGCCATACGTTCAGTACGCTCGCGGCCCATATCAACCGCACGTGAGGCGATCATCTCGGTCACAACCAGACCAACACCAAATCGTTTACAAATCTTACGAAACGGCAGGTCGGTAATACCGGCCATAGGAGCCAGCACCAGCGGTACATCAATGTTATAATTGCCCAGCTTGAAACCGGGGAGGAGTTTGCTTGTCATGCGATTCATCTATCCTGTTGCCTAATAAATGTGCAAGCATACTGATTCATAGTCGATACGCCAGCTTGAGTGAACTGAAACCACAAAGTCATCAGGGCATAACGTAGTGGTTTCGTCATTTAAAATGCTTTAGAGCTACAGGGTCACGGCAGCTTATGACTATATTTTACCATCTGATTTATTGCGATCTGCCTAACGAAGATTCAACTAAGCCAGTGAACTTTCAACAAGCTGAATGAATTGCTCCATATCATAAGGTTTTTCTATATAGCCGTCGTAATTTTGGTAATGCATGGTCTTATTCAGACTCATTTTTGAATATCCTGAGACAATGATAACTGGAATGTCAGGACGCTCTTGCTTAACGGCTTTCAACACCTCTTCACCGCCAATCTCTGGCATCATAAGGTCTACGATGACCAGATTAATCTGATTTCCATATTCGGCGAACATCTCCAAAGCCTGCTTACCATCTTCGGCCAACAGTACCTGATAACCGTTATCTTCCAAAAACTCAGAGGCAATAAAGCGAAGGCTCTCCTCATCATCCACAAAGAGAATTGTAGCATTAGTATTTGTTGCGCTAACAAGAGGAAATATTTTTTCCGGCGACTTAACAATAGCTTCCGGCTTAACTGCTTCATATTCCGGGACTGACGGAAGGTAGATGTGAAATGCTGTGCCTTTACCCATTTCACTATCCAGGTAAAGGAAGCCATCATGATTCTTTATAATCCCATAAACGGTAGCCAGGCCAAGCCCTGTACCCTGACCAACACCCTTGGTGGTAAAGAACGGGTCAAAAATTTTATCACGAACATGTTTCGGAATACCTCCACCATCATCAATCACATCTATTTCAATATAGGGGCCACAAACTGCACCAGGATGTAAATCGGCGAAATCCTGAGTTATTACCACATTACGTACCGAAATCTTAAGTTCCTGACCACCCACTTCCAGGATCGCGTCTTTGGCATTTACACAAAGATTAACCAGCACCTGATGAATCTGGCTCGGGTTGGCCATGATCGGCCGCAGCCCGGGAGAGATGTCTGTATAGATACGTATGCTTCGATCTATGGTTTCTCGAAGCAGCGCCTCAACTTCTGTAACCAGCGCACCAGCATTAACTTCTTCCACCCGCATTTTTCCTTTTCTTGCAAAACCGAGGAGATTTTTGGTTAGCTCAGACGCTCGTTTTGACGCTGTGGTGATTGAATTGATATAGCGCTCAACGCGCTCATGATCGTCAATTTTATATCGGGCCATCTCCGCCGATGAAAGAATTACAGTGAGAAGATTATTGAAATCGTGCGCAACGCCACCGGCCAGCGTGCCGATAGACTCCATTTTTTGGGCGTGAAATAGCTGCTCCTCAAGACTGCGCATCTGGGTCACATCCTGAATAATACCCTCAAAACCGACAGCTTCCCCTTCATCGTCAAAGCGTACTCTTGATGTTACCAGGGCCTTCAGGATTAACCCATCCTGTCGCTTGAAATCAACCTCCAGCTCCTTAATCTCTCCGTTTGCCAACAACTCAGCAGTGACCTCATCGCGCTGTTTAGGGTCGGCAAATATTTGCTCTCCGCCCTGTACCTCTTGAACCATCTCTTCTCTGCTTTCAAAACCAAACAGATCGACCATCGCCTGATTACAATCAATGAGTTCACCATCCAGCGTATTGATATAGAGCGGCTGAGCAATATTCTCGAATAGCTCCCTGAATTTGCGCTCTGAGCGCTCCAATGCGAATGTTTTTTTCTGAATCTCCCCGCCTTGCTTGCGCAGGGATGTCGCCATGATATTGAAATTATCCGCCAGGAGTCCGATTTCATCCTTGCGGCTAACTGAAATTCTAAACTCAAGATCGCCCATGCCGATTCTCAGGGCTCCCTCAGAAAGTTTTTCAATCGGTCTGATGATGCGGCGTACTGGCAGGTAAATAAGCAGACAACCACCTATTACCAACAGCAGTGTGGCCCAAATTGTCATCACCAGTGTCTCTTGCCACTTTTTGGTAATCGCAGCTGTCGAAAGGCCAAGTCGAACAAAACCAGCGACTTCGCTACTGCCCTCTTCAGTAAACACTGGGGCCAAGAAATCCTTATTACCAACCTGAGCTCTATTTTGAAGCCCATTCTCAATAAAATACCCGGAGTTAGCGGCCATCTTGAATATGGCATCAGAAAGCTTCAGTTGATGATCATGCTCTCCCAGCTGCTGTAACAGTGTTCCATCATCAAGGTAAACATCAATATAGAGCATATTGGGAAGTCCCACGATGCCAGAAGCTACCTGTTTTACGAATTCCGGGTCTTCGAGCAGTACGCCGATGCGCACTCCTTCGACAAGGCTTTCGGAGAGGGAGCGCGCCTGCTGTCCCAGAGCACTATTTAGAGCCTGATTCTGCGTTACAAGGAAATAGCTGGCAGCAGAAGCCATGATGCCTACAATAAGCATCGCGACCAGGAGATAGATTCTGGTTCCAAAACTCAGTTGCAAAGCCTTCAATAGATGCTCTTCGCTTGCTGCATCAGAGAATCAGGCACGGTGATACCCATCTGTTTTGCTACTTTCAGGTTTATCGACAGGTCAATATCTCTGGGCACCTCAATAGGGAAGCGGTTAGGCTGGCCACCAGCCATCAAACGTTTCGATAACCTGGCGACCTGACGACCGAGTGCATCATTCTGAACAGAGAAAGCAAATAGCGCACCAGCGCGAACATATTTGTCAGACAGGCCAATGAGTACTTTTTTCTTGTTACGTGCGGCAAAAAAGAGATAGCGAACCAAATCTTTGGAACGAGTCAACTGATCAGGAATCATCCAGTAAGCTGCGTTCTGGTTCAATAGGGCTTCAGCCAATGAAACAGCTTCCGTCGTCGATCTTGTCTGTTTTGAAATAAGCTTCTGATTCAGGGATTCACACACCTCTTCACCCTTTCGAACCAATGTACTGCTTTGGTCCGGATCATAAACTACGGCAACATGCTTCAAGGCAGGAAGCAATGTAGAGAGTACCTTCATCTGACTCTCGGGGGACACGCTCATGGAAACACCTGTCAGGTTTTTCGGTTGTGATTTCCACTTATCCTGTGGACTTAACACCATGCTGAACAATATCGGGATATCGGTAATTTCCCCTGCAAGCGCCATCATCGCCTCTGAACCAATCACCAGGATCTGATCCGGATTTCGGGCCCTGATTGCTTTAATCAGGGCGCGCTCATCACTCAAATCCCCATCTTCCCTACGGGTGAATACCTTGATATTCATGTCGGACACCTGTTTGAATCCGGCCAGCGCCTCTACATAAGGGCGTACATTTGGGTCCAACAGCACGACGATCTCTCCGGCAGTAGTTACGGAACCGCCGGAACATATTGAGGTCAAAAAGAGAAAGATCGCCAGTGCTTTAAATTTCATCATAGACATCCTTCAGCGCACTGAGCCTGCTACCAATAGGAGGGACTTCATCCGGGTCAATCAACACATCAATAACCACGGGTTTGTTTAGGTCTATTAACTCCTTCATAAGCTTTTGATCCAGTTGGCCCGGCTGATCAATACGCACTCCAACGGCTCCCAAGGATTCCGCCAGTGATGTAAAATTAACCTGGGTAAATGCGTGCGAGGTTTCCATCGCATTTTCTGACATCTGTTGACCATGGCGTACCATGCCAAGACCACTATCGTTGAGTACAATCCAGATCACTGCGATGTTGTAATTAACCGCAGTCGCCAGTTCCATACCATTCATGAGAAAGCCGCCATCACCGACAATAGCTATCACAGGTCGATCCTTTGCAGCCAACTTGCCCCCAATGGAGCCTACTACACCGTAACCCATACAGGAGAAACCGAGTGCAGCAAAGAATGTGCCGGGTCTGATTACTGGCAGGTAATGCAAAGCCCAGGCTAGATTATTGCCTATATCGACAAAAAATATGGTGTCATCCGGTACGGCTTTACGAATATCCTCCATCAACTGCTGCGGTTTAACCAGCCCATTATCATTAGGATGATGACTGTATGGAATAGAGAGCGGATATTTTGATCTGAATCCGGCAAAGCGTTTACTTCTGATGTCTTGTTCTATATCAGTTACCCGGTGTACACGCCTGAGCTCATGCAGCATCTCATTGACTACTGCACCGGTATCACCAGTCAAGGCAACCACAGATTCATAATGGCGCCCGAATTGATAGGGGTCGATATCAATCTGGATAATAGTGCGTCCCTCTCCGAGCTTGTCACTCCAACCATGAGTAGCCCATTCATTAAAGCTGGTACCAACAGCCAACAGTACATCAACCCCCTGCTCTAATAGATAGGCATCAGCGCGCGGCGAGCCGCCAAATCCGAAACAGCCAAGAGCCAAATCATGGTTTTCCGGGAATGTCCCTTTTGCCTTCGGCGTAGTGGCTGTCGGAATAGTGAGTATCTCAGCAAGACCTTTAATCTTCTCCGCTGCCCCCGACCAGATCACACCACTACCAATCAACATGGCTGGTTTGCGGGCTTGCGATAGTAGTTTTACCGCCTCTTTCACCGCGTTGCGATCAAAATAATTAGGCTGTACATAACAGCTGGTCATGGAGTGCGAGAGTGTCTGTTCATCAACCAATTCAGCCATCACATCCGATGGCAAACTAATATGCACCGGCCCGCGTTTACCCGACATTGCCACGCGAATCGCCTTGCGAAACATGTCATCAGCAACACGTGAGCTAAGTACCAGACCACTATAACGCGTACTCTTCTTAAACACCTCGACCATATCGACGCCTTCGTGAGAAGAGTCCTGAAATGCATTTTTTCCAAAATTTCTAATTGGAATCTGGGCAGTTAGTGCCAGCACTGGAATCGAATCGGCATAAGAGGTTGTAATGCCTGAAAACAGATTGCTCGCACCCGGTCCTGTTGTCGCACAACAGACACCCAGTCGTCCGCTTACCCGCGAATAACCATCGGCCATAAAAGCCGCCCCCTGCTCATGTTTGGTCAGAATAGACTGAATGCCCTCTCTGGCTTCGGATCGAGCCAGAGCGTTATATACAGGTTCCAGAGCGCCACCAGGAATACCAAACACATATTCCACCCCCTCTTTCTCAAGGTAGTGAATGAGCAGGTCCCCATACTGGTAGCTGGGTTCATTGTCTGTTTTGGCCTGAAATGTCAGCAGTTCAGCAATCATACAGGAACATCTCGCTCTTCCAGCCCTTCATACAGAATATCTTCGCATGCAATCGGCAGAAATGTCCCCGGTTCTTTTTCAAATGCTTCGATATAACACGGGACAATTCCAGTAAAAAAAGCCAACGCTAACAGCCTGTATATCTCCGTTGGTGAAAAATTCATATCCAGCAGACGCGCCATCACATAGCCGCCATAATTCATGATCATTTTATATTTTTTTAGTTGATGCTCGACCTTGTAAGCAACAGCAAGATGACTTCCCTCAGTGAGGCCTAGCTTGATAGCCTCTTTAGAAAGCGGCGCTATTCTTTCATCGGCTTTCAATAGAGGGCGACCAAACCCATAAACTGCACGCTTTACCTTGAGCTGATTTTCGATAAAACGAGAGAGTGCTTCGTCACCGCCATGATCATAAAGCCGTTTAGCTTCTGATAATAGCAATGCAGCCTTATAGTCTGCTTGTCGACCATAGAGAGTGGCTTCAGCGCTGGATATTCCTGCAGAATAAGATGAAGTAGCTGTACACTTAGCATCACCTGCAAGTGCTGCAACGCGATTACACCAGAGACGTGCATCGGGATAGCCCGTTAATATAAATATCTTTTCTATAAAATTAGCGTGAGAAGAAGGAGGTAATTTACCTGTTACGGATAACAGCATTGTCTGCATCCAAGTGGCATGAACACCTAGTTGTTGATGGATATTATAGCCATGCATGGTGGATTCACCACCAATCGTCCAACCGCCATATCTTGACGTAATACGATCTCGCTGTTCGGCAAACTTTCCCCAACTCAATTTTCTTCCCCTACTTTTTTCGTTGGTTCAGGACCATCATAGTTATAGTAAGAGGGGTCTGCCCAAAATGGATATTCGTTCCAGTTACGTGGCAGTTGCTCTACGCCATGAGCAAGGATTCCTGCAGAACCAGCAATCATGAAGATGCCTGCACCATGCTCGGGACTGAAACCGAGATCACACAAGACTGCTGCAGTAACGCCCGGCAGTGTCAAGTAAGCTGGCTTTTCCTGATCAGCGAGAATGTCTTCCAAAGCCAAAGCCAGATGTGAAAAATTGCCACTGTACTCTTGTGTTGCAGCAAGAAGTTTCTTCGCTCTGAGGTCACGCTCTCCATAATAGAGACCAAATCCCGGTGGCAGTTCTGGCCAGGACACAATTTCATCATCCGCATGCTCCTGCTGAAACTTTCGATAACCACTAATCAACAGCCGGGCATAATCAGTCTGTTCGACAGTGCGCTGTTCATCTACAGGCAGCAGCTGGCCCTTCAGAAGCTTCATACTTGCTTCAATATGCATTGCTCCCTCTGCCATGCCTCCTCTTACAGTCAGCCCCGTAGTCAGAATGGTTGGCACTGGTGTTTTGCCAGCACCACAGTTCATCGCTGCACGCACAGCGGCATCTCTAGGGCCGGGGTTCGCCAGCGATGCCATCAGTCTGTTCAGCAGATGATTCTGGTCGACAGTGGGGAGCTCCCCCTGAGACATAAGAAATAGCATCTCTGTCCAACCGTAGTTGGCAGATAACACATCGCTATCATAACCATGCCAAAGTTTTTTTTCGGCAACAAACGGATTACTCTCTGAAGAGGTTTCCTGACAAATTGCTGTTCGAATAGACTCCCGTTTCGGGCGCGGTGGAAAGAAAGTTGTCATCAGAACGTATACTCAGCTTCTACCATTAGCTCTCGCCCCGGACGGGGAAATCCATCTGCAACGGTAGCGGGAGCAGGGTCATAGACCATAGTGTCTAACATATTGTGCACCTTGAGTGTTAAACGTAAATCATCCAGTAGGCGGTCGGTTGCGACGGCTAAGTCGATCACAGTATAGGATGAAGTACCTGCGCGAGTGTCACCAACAGCCCGGGACCGTTTGCCATCCCAGCGTAACGCAGCATTAACATTTAGTAGGTCATCAAACAGTCCTGCGTTGACTCCTATCCTAATCCTATGCTGTGGCACATCCGGCAGGGACTGTTGCGTCTGACTATCCTTCGATTTTTGATAGGAATAATTCAGGTAACCATATAAATACTCCTGCCAGTCCGCTTTGAATTCAGCCTCCACACCCCATATTTTCGCCCCTCCCCTGTTGATTGATTGAGGAAATTGTCTCGTAATACGATCTGTGAATCGATTATAGAAGAGGTTAGTATTGAGATGGTAATTATAGTTAATCTTCCATAACACACCGCCTTCAAATGTCTGCATGATTTCCGGTTTCAGGTTCGGGTTACCCACGGCAACAGCATTATTCTTCTCATACATTTCAAGGAATGTTGGAGCACGAAATGCACGCCCGTACAATAATTTAATATCAAGACTATCAGTTGCTGACCAAACAAGAGCAGCCCTGGGATTGGTCGTAGTGCCGAAGTCACTATAAAGGTCAAAACGAACACCTGCTGTAAGCAATAACTGATCGGTAATGTCCCACTCATCCTGCAGATAAACAGCTGAAACCTGCCGTTTTGCTTCCTGATTATGATTAAACGTGTTACTTACATCGACACCATCGAGTATATGCCTGACATCATATTGTCTAATCTCTTCACGGCTTACACCCAACGTGACATAATGAGAACCTATAGGCTGAAACTGTAGCTGCAGAGCTCCGGAAAGCGTCGTATTCTTTGCTAAGGGTCTTCCTATATTTGCAAAAGCCGGGATGTTTAACTGCCAGGCGGCATCCCATTGGAATTGATCAATGCCGAGTTTTGCCTCCACCCTGACACTGTCAAATTGATTCTTATAACCAACTTCACCAAAGGTATGCCTATGGCGAAGCTGTGTAGTTCGATCCACTGTATTCAGAATGCTAAGAGGGCTTCCTCGGTTTTTCCTTACAGTCGCAGCAGTAAGATAAAAGTGCTCATATTCAGTAGTTAGGTAAACAGTCTGGCTATTTTTCCAGAAATTGGTTAATCCGCTCTGACCTGCAGCGTCAGATGTGATGGGCTGTTTGCTCCCATCTGTTTCCATCCAGTCAATAAATGCTGATATTCCGACAGCATTGGCATTGCTTCCATAGGCGAACTGGCCATGACTCTGTTTATGGTTACCACCACCGCCAATGATCGACGCACCACTCTGGTCTTCAGGTTTTTTCATGATCACATTGATTGCAGCAACGAAGGCGTTGGCACCATACAATGCTGAGCCTGGGCCGCGAATGACTTCGATACGCTTGACCTGTTCGATTGGAAAGTCGTCAAAAAGCATATTCCATGCCCCTCCGAAAGGGGTATTCATATGGTGCCCATCAATCATTAACAATATTTTTTCTGATTCGGCCGTTTTTATACCACGAACCTCAAGCGTATTCTCAATCGCAAACTCTGAAGCGTAACTCACGCCAAACCCGGGAATCGTGGCTAAAGCATCAAGCAGATTACGTGCCCCCATATTCCTTAGCTGTCGATTTGTAATGACGGTTGCGATTGCGGGAGCTTTGCCCAATGTTCGTGCCGACTGAGTCGCTGAGATGAACAAGTCATCCTCTTCAAATAGCAGGGAAAGGTCATCATCTAACTGGGGCATTCCGATATTTTCATTCGCATTGCTTTCAGCAGCAACTGGCTGAGCGAAAGCTGGAAAGCCTAGCACTAACGTTGTGATGAACATAAATATTCGACATCTTGTCATTAACAAACACCCTCCAAATGACCTCTGTTCAACAACTATCGTGAACATACACTCATTTGATATGCCGCCTCTGCATTGTAAATCAGCGCAACATAAACCCTTGCGTAGCATGTACTTTAGATTGAGATCTCGCAAGCTTCTATTTTGTCAGGATTAAGTGTAAGCCCCTATTCCTACAAGACTTCAGCGGCCTGAATTTCCGGTGCCTGTAGCTTAATTACGGCGAACGAATTGACCGGAATCAATCAGACCTTTCAATCGATGCGAATCTGAACCCGAAAATATAGCTTACCTCTCTACAGACAGGGTTTGCACTTAGTTTAAGCAATCGTCAGCTTTGCGATATGACATCCTCAAATGAACAACAGCGTATGCATTGGCCCAATACCCATTTTATACAGTCGGTTGCCGATCCGAACATGTTCCCGGATACCGACCTTCCACAGATTGCCGTGGCCGGCCACTCCAATGTCGGCAAGTCATCATTGATGAACGCCCTTTTCGGCCGCAAAGGCATGGTGAAAACCTCCAAGAGCCCGGGTTGCACCCGCCTGCTCAACCTGTTCGATGTTGATGGTAAAATTATGGTCGTGGATCTGCCGGGTTACGGTTATGCCCGGGCTCCCAAAAAGGAACAGAAGCGCTGGATCAGCATGATCGATGGCTACCTGATCAACTCCGACCTGAAACTCGTACTGCTACTACTCGATATCCGTCACGGCCCGAAAGATTCCGACCTGCAGCTGATCGAATGGCTTAATGAAGGTGGCATCCGCTGGATTCCAGTCGCCACCAAGGCAGACAAACTCTCGGGCAATGCACGAGGAAAGCGCCTGAAAGAGATGACCGAAGCCATGGGTGGCCTGCTCAGCCCTATGCCAACCTCAAGCTCCAAAGGTATGGGCATCGACAAGCTGCGCGCCCTGATTCAGGAAGAGGTCTTCAAATCACCCTACGCTGATCTGCTCGCAGGCAGGGATTAAACCTCGTAATCAACCACGATGCGTAGCCTCTCCTGCACTAGCAAACAGGAAAACTGCCCTCACGCTCCAGAGAAGAGCATTTGACTTCAAAATAGTTCAGGTTCAATTTATCACGGCTGATAACTCGCAGAGGGGTGACATATGGTTGGCATAGATGTTTTGAAAGAGGCCCTAAACCTTAATCCGGAAGAACGTTTCCTCGTTGTAGAAGGTTTGTTAAAAAGCCTGGATGAACCCGATGCTAAGCTAGATGCCATCTGGGCTGAAGAGGCTGAAAAACGCTTAGCTGCATATCGAGAAGGTAAACTGACAGCCATCCCGATGGAGGATGTGTTCCGGAAATAAGCCGTGAAAGTTTTCTTTTCTACTCTGGCAACGACAGAACTGGAAGATGCATGCAGGCTTTATGACATAGAATTTGTCGGGTTAGGCCATCAGTTTCGAGAAGTGGCACGTAAAGCGACCCTTCGTATTGCAGAATACCCCAAAGCATGGTCCATCGAGCGCGGTGAAGTCCGCAAATGTCTGCTACACCGATTCCCCTATAAAATGCTCTATTCAATTGAAATCGATCACATTTTTATTATCGCGATTGCACATCAACACAGAAAACCGGACTACTGGGTTGATACAGAAATTTGAATAGTCAGACCTCGTAATCAACCACGGTGCGTGCAATTGCAGCACCTTTAACCAAAGGAATCACAGCCTGATGCTCTGGATGAGCCTGATAAGCCTCCAGCGCTTCGCGGCTCTCCAGCTCTGAATAGAGAACCACATCGGCAGACTGTTCCGACTCAAGAAAGTCGATGCCAACCTCAATCTTCAAAAGTCCGGGAATCCTCCCGTCCAAAGCCTCCAGCCGCGCCTTAATCTCCGCCGCATCAGCCTTATCTCTCAGTTTCCACATCACGATATGTTTAATCATGGTTTCTCCTAAATAACTCAGACTGTAAGCATCCATATTTAGTCTATAATACGCAATATTATGCATGTCGTATTAATCTGCTTGAGACAACATCCAATGCGGTTGGGCAGCATTGGTTTCCAGATCATGTTACTAATAGGGGTATAAACCATGGCTCAGTTCACTCAGACTGTTTTGGCATGGGGAACCCCCAAGTTCAAAACTGTTTTTAGGCATGAGATTGAGCAGTTGTCGGTTAATGAACTGCCGTTGCAGCAGGGGCTGAGAATAGGCAGTCATGCTCTGGATGATGATATCCAAGCCATGATTCTGAATGTGCAGGAAACCGAATCAGTCATTCAAGTAAAAGCAGGTATCTTTTACAAAGCCATTATAGCCGGGTGCAGTTGTTCTGATGATCCAACTCCGATTGATGAGTGTAATGAACATTGCGAAGTGATGATCGAAATCGACAAGGCCTCAGGCGCGGCCACAATCACCCTGCTTCAAGATTAGGTTAAGCGTTCACCATGCGACGGCTGGATGGGGTTGGATTCTCCATCGGGCGCAGGCCCAGCTTGGTAAACAGCTGCTGATCATTTTCGGCATCCTGATTACCAGTCGTAAGTAGTTTCTCACCATAGAAGATCGAGTTGGCACCGGCCAGAAAACAGAGCGACTGCATCTCCTCAGACATCTCTTCACGACCGGCAGAGAGGCGTACATGTGAGCCCGGCATGGTAATGCGGGCAATGGCGATGGTGCGAATGAATTCAAAGTTATCGAGAGTGCCTGCAAACTGTTCATCTTCGGCAACAGGTGTACCTTCAACCTTCACCAGCATATTGATCGGCACAGATTCCGGATGCGGGCTCATGCGAGCAAGTTGAACAACGAGACCTGCACGATGACGACGTGACTCACCCATACCTACAATACCACCACAGCAGATACTCATACCTTCAGCACGCACATGTTTGAGCGTATCAAGACGTTCTTCATAGGTGCGGGTAGAGATCACCTCTTTGTAGTATTCAGGATCGGAATCAAGGTTATGATTGTAGTAATCAAGTCCAACGGATTTCAGGTGTTTGGCCTGATCGGAATCGAGCATGCCCAGTGTTGCGCATGCCTCCATATCCATATCCTTAATCTCGGAGATCATGTCGCAGACCAGATCAAATGCGCGACCCTTTGGTTCACGCCAGGCAGCACCTATACAGAAGCGGGATGCTCCTTTCTCTTTGGCAATCTTGGCAGCCGCAAGCACCTGATCCTTTTTCATCAACAGTTCAGACTCAAGATCGGTATTATAACGCGATGACTGCGGACAATATTTGCAATCTTCAGGACAACCGCCGGTTTTGATCGAGAGCAGGGTAGAGAGCTGTACTTCATTGGCATCGAAGTGAGCACGATGAACCTGCTGGGCACGGAACATCAGATCATTAAACGGCAACTCAAACAGCGCCTCAATCTCATCTACACTCCAGTCATATCGCATACACTCTCCTGTCCAAACCTTCTGTTAACCTTGAGGACGCGAAGGGTAAACAGCTTTGGGCAATTCGGCAAAGGGGCAAGCGATGGCGCTCCCATTGCGCGACAGCGGTTATCCCCATTCACTTTCTGTTCATTCGTGTGTACAAGGTGAATGCCAGATACGGCAGAGAGGGTGGCCTGGGCCATTCGTGGCTGATATTTTACTTGAGTAACGCTGAACGGTTGCCATTGTGATGTTTTCCACTAATTCGTGATGAACCTTAATCCAGCAGTGGCTGATAATGCTGGCGACTGAGATAACGGCGTATAGCGAGTAAACTACTGGCACTCATGGAGAGGTATTCCATATCCAGATTGAGGAAGGTCGCAGTCCATTCCGGATTCCCGGCCAGTTCGCCGCAGACCGAAATGGGAATGCCTGCCTTTTTCGCCGCCGATGCCGCCAGTAAAATCAGCTGCAATATCGCAGCATGGCCGGACTGATACAGTTCCGCCACTTCATCATCACCGCGGTCCGATGCCAGTGTATACTGAATCAGATCATTGGTTCCGATCGAGAAAAAGTCGGAGGCTTTGGCAAGATCTTCTGCAATCAATGCAGCGGCTGGCACCTCAATCATCGCACCGATAGGTGGCAATACTGTAAGGCCTAATTCTGCTCTGCACTCTTCAGCCAGCACTCGCACCTGCTCCATCTCTTCCCGATAACTGACCATTGGCACAAGAATGCTCACAGGCCCTTCCTCTGCAGCCCTGAGCATGGCGCGCAGCTGGATCTTCAATAGTTCCGGGTGCCTGAGCATCAGGCGAATACCGCGCAGCCCCATCGCAGGATTGGCACCGCCATAGTCATTACCGGAGAGATCCCGGTACAGCCATGGACGATCTCCACCGATATCAAGCAGACGCATGGTGACAGGCTTACCCTGCATGCGCCGCACAAGAGTCACATACTGCTCAAACTGAAAATCCTCGTCAGGCATGGTGGATTCATTGATAAACAGAAATTCGCTGCGATAAAGGCCAATACCATCAATGCCCATCTCTTCGGTCACATCAAGTTCTTCGGGAAACTCAATATTGACCATCAGCTTCATCTCTCGCCCGTCGCTACTCAGTGAAGGCTTGCAGGCAAATGCTGCCAGACCACGTTTACTCAGCGCTATGGCTTTAATAAACTTCCGATAAGCGATCTGTTCAGCCTGGGTCGGGTTCAGCACCCAAAGCCCCTGCTCTGCATCAAGAATCAGGCTGTCGCCATCTTTTATATCATCGAGAATATCGGTTGCTCCGACCAGAGCAGGCAGACCTATGCCACGGGCAACAATAATATTATGAGCATCGACACCACCCTGCTCAGTCACCACGCCAGCAACGCCATGACGCCACATACTTACCATATTTGAAACCGAGAAATCATCACCGACATAAATAATCGGCTCATTCTCATCCTGCTGAGCCTGCAAGCCATGCTCTGATTCCGGCTGCCCCAGCAGCTGATTGATGATACGACGACCAGCCTGTTCCACATCATCTTTGCGATTGCGCAGATATGCATCTTCAACCTGCTCAAATACCAGCTGAATAGCATCCATCTCCTGCCTGAGTGCCCATTCAGCATTCACGCACTCTTTACGAATCCGTTTGCTGACATTATTCAACAGTTCAGGGTCAGCAATCAGCATCGAGTGGACATCAAGAATCAGCATAGGATCGCGTGTGCCGATATCATTGAGATGTTGGCGCTCGCCATCTATCTCCAACTTCGCAGCAGTCACCGCCTTGAGCAGGCGTTCCACTTCAGCTTCCAGCTGATCTGCCTTTAAATGCCTCTCAGGAATCGGCTGACGCCCGTGCAGCAGTTTCTGTACCCTACCGATAATAATGCCTGAGCTACTGGTAACCGCCTTGCCTTCGCGACGGTTGATCGGCCCCTCCCTGAGGGAGTTCATCCGCCCTCTCCGAAGTGATTATTCACCAGTGCCTCAAGTGCATCGAGCGCCTCATCGGCATCCTCACCTTCAACCCTGAGTGTCAACTCCGTACCCTTACAGGCAGCCAGCATCATGATGCCCATGATACTTTTACAGTTCACTTCAATTTCACCCTTGCTGAGCGTCACCTCACTGGTAAAGCGGCTCGCCTCGGTGGCCAATTTTGCCGATGCACGTGCATGCAGGCCAAGCTTGTTCTGGATCCTGATATAACGCTCAGGCACCGGTTCCTCCTGCCATTCTTGAGTTATCAGAAGCCACTGAACTCACATGCGGTGCAACCCGCATATACAGACGCCCTGACTCCACAACCTGTTCAGCCAACCGTCCCAAAGTGCCCGGCTTCTCACGCAGTGTGGCCGCCTTGATTAACAGAGGAAGATTAAAACCGGAAACCACTTCGACAGAACCGGCCTTTAGGCAGCCCATGGCGATATTACACGGCGTACCTCCGAACATATCGGCCAGCAACAGTACTCCATCGCCAATATCGCAGGCACGAATTTTCGCCTGCAACGCACACACCAATTCGTCAGGCCCCTGATCGCCCTGCACATCGAGCACTTCCATCAACGACTGTTTACCAACTACATGCTCCATCGCGGCAAGCATTTCACTGGCAATCCGTTCATGGCCAATCAATACGATGCCTATCATGGTTTATTCACCTCTTTCGCAGCAGCCATGACTAATGCCCAGCTCACGGTGTTGCACGACAGGGTTCGCCCAACCCTGCTGGTTCAACCAGCGTGCAACCTGCTCAGCCATATATACTGAGCGATGGCGACCACCACTACAGCCCGTAGCAATAGTGAAATACTGCTTTCTCTCTTTACGAATCAGCGGCATGGAAAACGCCAGCCAGCGCTGGATATGCAGCTCGGCTTCTTTGACTTCCGCATAATTTTCCAGAAAAGCCACCACTGGCTCATCGCAGCCTGTCTGCGGAGCCAACTCAGGCTGATAATGGGGATTGGGAAGAAATCGCATATCAAACACAATATCAGCATTGGCTGGCAGGCCATGCTTGTAACTGAAAGAGATGACGTTACATACCATGCGATCTTTCTTTTCATCCGGCTTGAGCCAGAACGTATCTACCTTTTCTGCCAGCTCATAGGGTGTCAGGTGGCTACTATCCAGCACCAGGTCAGCGATATTACGCATAGGCTCCAGACTTTCCCGCTCGATTCTGATCGACTCCATCAAATCACTGCCAGCAGGAAAAGGATGGCGTCGTTTCACAGTGGAAAATCGGCGCCTTAGCACCTCATCATCAGCCTCTACAAACAATAGCTGCCACTCTTCATGGCCAGGCACATCTTCAATAGCTGCACGAATTGCACGGGCAGTAAAACCACTGCGTGAATCAAGACAGACAGCTGCCCGCTGTTTGCGCGCACACATACTCTTCGCCCAATCCTTGAGCAGCTCCAGTGGCAAGTTATCGGTACAAAAGAGACCTGCATCTTCCAGAGCATGTATCACCGTACTTTTTCCGGCCCCTGACAGACCGCTAATTAACAACATGGCTCAACCACCCTGATCAATCTTGTCTTGCAGCGACTGCACAAAGGCTTCGCCGCTGTGGATACCGCGCTGTTTCAGCAGCTGATTGCGCGTAGCAACCTCAACCAGTACAGCCAGTGAACGTCCCGTTCGAATCGGAATCGGCACACGCGGGATATTCACCTCTAGTATATCTGTTTCACTATCTTCACCAAGCACCCGGTCTTCAGCAGCCACCTGATCCCATGGTACCAGCTCAACTACCAGCCTCAGTCGCTTGGCATCGGTAATGGCCGCAGCACCATACAGATCTCGAATATTCAAAATACCAAGACCGCGAATCTCCATATGGTAACGCAATGTATCCGGGCTTTTTCCCACGATAGTGGTCGGGCCCCGTCGTGAGAATTCGACCATATCATCAGCAATAAGGCGGTGACCGCGCGAGATCAATTCCAGGCCAATCTCACTTTTACCAATGCCGCTGGCACCGGTAATCAGCACACCCAAGCCAAAAATGTCCATGTAGACACCGTGTTGATAAACCACGGGTGCCAAATATCTGGAAAGAAACAACATCATATTGGTCATGAATGTTGAGGAAGGGAAAGACGATACCATGAGCGGCGTATCGGTGCGCCTGGCAGCCTCAAGAATCATATCGGGAGGTTGCTGATCGCGGGTAATCACAACACCCGCCAGCCTTAAATCGAAAACCGCATCCACCACGGCCTGCTGTTCCTTTGGTCGCCGTGTGGCCAGATATTCCAGCTCAGTTTGCCCAATCACCTGCAGTCGATAGTCGCTCAGGTTTTCTATAAAACCTGCAAAAGCCAGTGATGGTTTCTGGATACGCGGATGATCAATCCATCGGTCCAGCCCGGCTTCACCGGCAAGAAGACGAATTTTTGCAACATCACCCTGTTCAGCCAGCAGTTCACGAATCGTGATACGGCGGGCCTGTGTCATTAATCCTGTTTCATCCGTTCACAGAAGATTGCAGCCACTGCTTCTGCGCTATCCGCTCTGGCAATAGCTTCCCGAAGCGTGCTTTGCTGCAGTGTCCGGGCCAACTGTGCCAGCAGCTCCAGATGCTGACGATCATCAGAATCAGGGACCAGCAGCAGTACAACAATATGTACTGGCTCGCCGTCAATAGATTCGAAGTCCACACCCTCGACATGACGGGCTAGTGCAATCATGGGTGCTGGCAGATCAGCCATGCGGCCATGGGGTATTGCTACCCCATGGCCGATCCCTGTACTACCCAGTTGCTCGCGAGCCATGACAACCTCCATCACCCGATCCGGGTCGATGGAGGTCAACATATTGGCCAACTCGGTAATCAGAGCCCGTTTGCTACTGGCTCCGGAGCTAAGCAGTACATGTTCCGGTGTAATCAAACGCATGACAGGTCCGTTATGCTGCTTCTGGCTCAATCCAGCTAAGTGCACCATCGGAGCGACGGTAGATGGCATTCAGCTGAGAGTTACGTTCATTGGTAAAGAAAAGAACATCACGGCTGCCCAGTTCCAGCTGCATAACCGCTTCATCCACAGTCATCGGTTTAGCATCGATCTGTTCATGGCGCAACGTTTCAGGCTGGTGATCCTCTGTGAGCTCATCTTTATCATGCGCTAAATCAAGTACACTATGAGAAACCTTGATTTGACGGCTCTGCGTATCACCACGGTGGCGGCGCAGTTTAGCCCGGTAGCGCTTAAGCTGACGGTTGAGTTTATCCACAACGCCATCAATTGAAGCATACATATCTTCTGTTTCATCACTGCCATGAATATTGATGCCACTGGCTTGCATGCTTACTTCACAGCGCTGACGAAATTTCTCCACGGAAAGCACGACATGTACGTCCACAACGTGGTCGAATGAGTGCTTCAGGTGTTGCAGCTTGTCATTCACATAATCTTTGAGCGGCTCTGTGAGTTCCACATGACGTCCGGTGATGGATACTTGCATATTTGTTACCTCCGGTTTTTGTTATAATGGCCTTATCCATGGCTCATTACTTATTGGAAAGAGCTAGCTCTCCCCATCCTGATCACTCAGGATTTGCGTGTTTTAGCGGTACGCCGCCGCCGACTGCTTGGGGGCACCCCTAACTGTTCACGATACTTTGCAACTGTTCTGCGTGCGATTTCTATACCTTCAGCCTGCAACCGATCTGCAATCGCCTGATCCGAAATCGGCCGCCCAACCGGCTCTGAGTCAATCAGTGCTTTTACGCGCTGCTGCACACGATAGACAGAGATACTACCTCCGCCACGCGTAGGTAGTCCGGCAGAAAAGAAACGCCTGAGTTCGATCATGCCGATAGGTGTATCAGCATATTTCCCATTCGTTACACGAGAAATCGTTGATTCATGTAGCCCTACCTGCTCAGCCACATCCTGTAGAGTCAGCGGCTTCAGGCCCAGGATTCCATACTCCAGGAAAGCTCGCTGGCAGCGGGCAAGACACAGGGCAACTTTCATCAACGTTTCACTACGCTGGTCCAGCGCATGCATCAGCCATTTAGCCTCTTTGATCGCCTGAGACATAAACTCTTTATCTTTACCTTTCCATTCATGCTCTTTCCACTGCTCATTAATGCGGATACCGCGCCAGCCTGTGCCGGGAATATCCACCTCGATCTCGTTTTCGCTGTTGCGGCGAAATACGATTTCCGGACGAATGAAGAAATTACTGTCGCCGCGCAAGCCATGGCCAGGAAAAGGATCCAGACGGCGCATGCGAACCCTTGCCTCTGCAATCATATCAATATCGCAATCGGACTTTTCAGCCAGCTCTTCATCGCTTGCAAGCAGAGAATCAGGAAAGTGTAAAAGCAGCCGTTTTACCCAGAAATCAACATCGGAATCATCATCCAGCTGCAATAACAGACACTCGGTTACATCCCGTGCCCCTAATCCTGCAGGCTCCAGCTGATGAATCACATTAATCAGCACACGTTCAACTGTTTCCCCGTCAGTTTCAATCTCACCCTTCAACTCTTCTGCAAATTCGGCGGGGTCATTACGGAAATAACCGTCATCATCGAATGAATCGATCAGTGCATGCGCAACTGCCCTCTCGGTTTCAGGCATGGGTTGCCGATCAATCTGATCATGCAGACTTTCACTGAGGTTTTCTTCACCGGCCCAGAGTTGCTCACGATCGGTAAAATCATCGCGCGCAGATGGAGTATACATAGACTCCCAGCGATTATCGCCCTGCTCCTTCCACTGCTCTTGCTCAGACACCTCGATGGCGTTCTGCTGTGATTCCGCTTCAGCACTGGATGTTGTGTCTGGATCCATCTCAAGCATGGGGTTGGACTCAAGGGACTCCCCGAGATAGGTCTCCAGTTCGATACAGTTCATCGCCAGAACCTTCAGACTCTGGGTCAACTGCGGGGTCAACGCCAGACGCTGACCCAGTTTGTGGCTAAGTTTTGCTTCCATCAGCTGTGATACGTGTAGTGCATAATATGTTTTTTCGAGATATGCCCCTGCTGCTGCGGCAGAAATCCACGAAAGTCAGAAGAGGGGAGAGCGTTATTAATGACCATCAACATCCTTGTTATAGCTACATCAGCAAAATAACTCAAGTCTAACCTGAGCAACGGCAACACCGTAAGTTTGAGCTTACGCCTCTTTTTTCAACGGTGCTAGCAATTCTTCCAGCTCACCATTTTCATGCATTTCAGAAATGATATCACAGCCACCGATAAAGTCGGCTTTCACATAGAGCTGTGGAATTGTCGGCCAGTCGGAATAATCCTTGATACCCTGACGTATTTCATCGTTGAGAAGAATATTCACGGCTGCAAATGGCACGTCACAAGAAGATAAAATAGCTACAACCCGCTGAGAAAATCCGCACTGAGGAAAATCGGGAGTCCCCTTCATAAACAGGACGACGTCGTTGTTTTTCACTACCTGATCAATCTGTTCGTGTACTGAATCACTCATTTTTTCTCCTTTAAGAAACTGACGTTTTCAACGCCAGAGCATGAATTGCTTCTTTCATATTTTCACCCAAAGCAGCATAAACCATCTTATGCTGAGCAATGCGTGCTTTACCGGCAAAGCTTGCAGAAACCACATCCATCTCAAAATGATCATCGCCGGAATACAGTCGTACATTGACCACGGCATCCGGAATATGCTGGCGTACCATCTCGGCGATCTCTTCTGGCTTTGGATGCATACTGATTCCTGTCCTTCTTTTTTCTTATATTTGGTGGGCTCACTAGGACTCGAACCTAGAACCAACCGGTTATGAGCCGGTTGCGCTAACCAATTGCGCCATGAGCCCTCATTCCTCTCGGAAGGCGGGCAGCCTAATCAGCGCTTTGTAGCATGGCAATCGTAGAACGCGTACAGTTCCCCCCATGAAACAGACCCTAGTCATCAAACCGACCCTATTTAGCGAACTCAATCTTCCCGAATCATTGCTCCAAGGCATTCAGGACGTTGGCTTTACGGAGATGACGGATGTTCAACAAACAGCCCTTCCCATTACACTGCAGGGCAAAGATGTCGCAGGACAGGGACGCACAGGAACAGGTAAAACAGCGACATTCCTGATAACTGCGATCAATCGTCTGCTCACCACTGAACCTAAACAGGGGCGCACCAACCATCATCCTCGCGTACTGATCATTGCGCCAACTCGCGAATTGGTCATTCAGATTTCCGATGATGCCGCCAGGCTGGCAAAACACACAGGCCTGAAACTTCACACTGTCTACGGCGGTGTTGATTATGAGAAACAGCGATTGGGCTTTGAAAACGGTGTCGATATCCTGATTGGCACACCGGGCCGTTTGATCGATTACCTGAAGAAACGGGTCTATTCACTTTCCAAGGCCGACATGCTGATTATCGATGAAGCAGATCGCATGTTTGATCTCGGCTTCATCAAAGATCTGCGCTTCATGCTTCACCGTCTGCCCAAGTACGACCAGCGCCAGTCACTGATGTTCTCAGCCACACTTTCCCATCGCGTTCTGGAGCTGGCTTATGAGCACATGAATGAGCCGGAGAAACTACGTGCGGAAGAGGGTGACTTAACCGCATCAGGCATCACCGAGTCCATGTATCACACCAGCATGGATGACAAGTTTCCGTTACTGGTCCACCTGCTGCGTGAGTCTGATGTCAAATGCGGCATGATTTTCATTAATGAAAAGCGCACAGGTGAACGAGTCGCACGCAATCTGGCTCGTTATGGATTTGCTGTTGGCATCCTGTCCGGCGATGTGCGCCAGCAAAAACGCGTACGTATCCTTGATGACTTCACCAAAGGTAAGCTGCAACTGCTTGTCGCCACTGATGTTGCCAGCCGCGGCCTGCATATCGATGGCGTAACACACGTATTCAATTACGACCTGCCTGAAGATGCAGAGAACTATGTACACCGCATAGGTCGTACCGCCCGCGCCGGAGCCAAGGGAACCGCCATCTCATTCTCATGCGAACGATTCTGCTTTGGCCTGCCTGATATCGAGAGTTATATCAGCCGACAAGTTCCACTCTGCCATATCGAGCACGATATGCTGCAGATCGGCAAGCCAAGCAACCCTGAAGCTACTGCCGAAGGACTGAAAAAAGAGGACAAAGCTGAACAGCATGATCGCCCTAAATCCGGTGGCAAACCCGCTGGAGGCCGCAACAACCGTGGCAACAGCCGCCCTCGCCGCAAATAGAACCCGAGGCAGGGGCCTCTGAAATCATGCCCTTATCTCCCCTCCATTATGCAGTATGAGATATACCGCTACAACTTGTGCATCCGACTGATGACTGTACCTTCACCCCATGAGCGGTAATGAAGAACAGTCACCCCATGATAATGGCATTGAGCACAAGGCACAGTCTCATGCATTTCACGCCCATGCAAACACACAGTCAGACTCCGGACACGATACTGTAGAGCGAATCAGGCAACAACACAAAAAGAAGAAATCAAAACAGAAAAAAACAGGCCGCAAGCGCCTGATATTCTGGAGCCAGATACTGATCGCGGTTTTCATCTGCATCACCGCAGGCCTGACCATGCGCGCAATTGAGATCGCAACTATCAGAAGTGGAGGCACCTCCTGGATAGAAGAGATCAAGCGAGGGCACTACGGCATAGCTGCCGACAAATTCTCTGCCATGGCATCAATCGCTGTATCTCAAGTGTTTGCTTCAGACCTCTCTACAGAAAACATCATGAAAGACTTTAATGCCGCTCTCCCTCATCTGAAACAGGCAGGGTATATACTTACCGAAATGGAGGTGGAAATCGGTTTTCCACCCAAACTCATTCCGCACTTTTATCACGATCCCAAGATCGAGCTTGATCTGAACAAGACACTCAAAGCACTGGGCGACAATAACCTCGGAAGCGCATTGATCATTGCCCTCGCCGAAGCCGGCGAGCTTCAAAAGCAGCTTGAGGTTGCCGAAATGCAATTCAACCACATTGAGGTTGAACTGGGCCCGATTCCTGCCCTTAGATTACAATATAAAAACGACCATGCGATCAAAGACTATATCCATAGAAGTGGCCACTAGTCATCCCAAAGCAATAGCAAAAACCAACGAACAGAGTCTGACGCAGAGGCAGTATCAAGCACGACCGCACCTGAACACCCGCCCCTCCGCCTGTTTGCTCAGTGGAATAAAAAGCAACTGTTATTGATTACTGGCTATGCGACAACATGTCGCATTCTTTCAATATTCCCCCAGCTATACCTTACGCTCCACTTATAACTTTTGATATTCTGTGTGCCTGAACATGCACACACCTTAAAAGCTTTTGAGACACCATTTAATAGTAGGGGACTATTATGCATCACAACTTAACACCGCCAGAGGCGGGGCAGGCTCCTTGCCATCCGGCAGAGACTCGCACCACCACTTCGCTCAACTATCGGCAGATACTTGCCGCCATGCTGGTTACCAGCTTCACGCATGGTATCGCCCTCGCTGAAGAGGTGAAGATTCCAACCATCGAGGTTACCGCACCTGAGTTGATCGACCATCAGACCCCGAATTGTACGGTTATTGGTGAAAAAGAGCTGAAGGCCATGAGTCCTGCCACCAGTGATACCGCCAGCCTTTTGCAAAACACGCCGGGCCTCAACCTTCAAGGATCCGGTGGAGTTTCCAGCCTGCCAGTTATCCGTGGCCTTGCTGATGATCGCCTGCGCATCAAGGTCGATGGCATGGACCTGATCTCCGCATGTGGTAACCACATGAATCCTGCACTCTCCTATATTGACCCAACCAACGTTGGTAGTGCTACAGTCTTTGCTGGCATCACACCTGTTAGTGTTGGTGGTGACAGCATCGGCGGTACAATTATTGTTGATTCTGAGGATCCAGAATTCGCCAAACCCGGCGAAGGGATACTCACCAAGGGCGAAATTGGTGCATTCTACCGCAGCAACGGCAACGCACAGGGTGGCAATGCTTCCGCAACGGTTGCTAACGAAAATGTAAGTGTGAGCTACCGGGGCTCAACCACCAAAGCTGACGACTACAAGGCCGGCGGTGATTTCAAACCTGCAGGCCCTGCAGCGGCAGGTCGTGCATGGCTGGATGCCGATGAAGTGGGCTCCACTATGTATAAATCAACCAATCAATCGATTGCCATGGCAGTGCAGAGCGGCAACCACATGGTCGATATCAAACTGGGACTACAGGACATCCCCTACCAGGGCTGGGTAAATCAGCGCATGGATATGACCGGCAACGACAGCAAGCAAGCCAATCTACGCTATGAAGGCGAGTATGACTGGGGTGAGCTGGAAGCGCGTGTTTATCATGAAAACACCAAGCATTCGATGCAATTTGGTGAGGATAAGTTATTCTGGTATGGTAATGCTATGCCTATGGCTCCAAATGACGGCGTTCCCTGTACGCCTTCTGGCGGCATGATGGGCTGTGCTGCCGGCATGCCCATGGATACCGAGGGACTCAACACCGGAGCCTCCCTCAAAGCACACATTCCACTCTCAGCGGATGGATTGCTCAGGGTCGGCGCTGAAGGCCAGCAGTATCGTCTGGATGACTGGTGGGATCCCTCCGGTAAAGGCATGTGGCCCGATACCTTCTGGAATATCAATAACGGTAAACGTGACCGCCTGGCTGCTTTCGGTGAATGGGAATCCCAATGGAATGCACAACTGCTGACACAATTCGGTTTGCGTTACGAAAGGGTCAGCATGGATGCCGGTAACGTGCAGGGATACAACCCAACATATGCCGCGGAAGCTGCTGCCTTTAATGCAGCTGATCGTAAGCATACAGACAACAATATTGATCTGACCGCATTGATGCGCATCACGCCAGCAGAAACAAGCACCGTTGAGTTCGGTTACGGAATGAAAACCCGCTCGCCGAATCTCTACGAGCGCTACACCTGGTCAACCGGAGGCATGGCCATGCGCATGATTAACATGGCTGGCGATGGCAATGGCTATGTCGGTAACCTCAATCTTAAACCGGAAGTTGCCCATACCGTCAGCGCAACCTTCGACCTTCATGATGCCGACAAAAAAGAGTGGGAACTCAAGGCAACACCCTACTACAGCTACATCAACAATTATGTCGATGCTGGTCGCTGCAGCTCCGCCAGCCCCAATTGCGGTGCAGCGAATCAGACTGCCACAACCGGATTTGTCTATCTTCAGTTCGTCAACCAGTCCGCTCGCATCTATGGTGTTGATGTCTCCGGTCACCTTTCGCTGGTGGATCAGTCCCGCTTCGGAAGCCTTAGCACCACTGGCATCCTGAACTACGTCCGTGGAAAAAACAGCACCACGAACGACAACCTTTACAACACCATGCCATTGAATGGAAAAGTGGCTCTCGTCCATAACCTCAGTGGCTGGACCAACACGGCTGAAGTTGAAATGGTTGGTGCCAAAACGAAGGTATCACAAGTCAGAAATGAGCTAAAAACAGCAGGTTATAGTCTGCTCAACCTGCGCAGCAGCTATGTGTGGAAACATGTGCGCATCGACATCGGTGCCGAGAACCTGCTCGACAGGTTCTATAACGACCCTCTCGGTGGTGTTTATATGGGGCAGGGCAAGACCATGTCCCCAACCGGCGTTGCATGGGGGCTTTCAGCACCAGGCATGGGACGTTCGTTTTATACAGGGGTAACTATCAAGATGTAGAGTCAGCCTCGCCGCATCATTTACGCTAACTAAAGGCCACCTGATCCCTCGACACAAGTGGGATCAGGTGGATTCAAGCCAATTCAGACTGCCCAAAAAAGTCCTCTCGCATAGATCAAAGTCTTATTTAGGCACACTTATTGCTTTTACTCTCTTTAATACTGCAGCTGAGCAGCACCCTCAACACTGGATTGACGAGACCTGAACACTTACGGTATCCAGATGAGCGGTCTGGGAATGAGAGGGTAATTATGTCAAATGGGCAAAAATTGAGCCAATATGAACTGGCCTCGCTGCTTGCCCATGCCAGCAACACCATGCATGGAGCCCTCGAAATTCCAGCTATCTTGCGGGAAGCTGTTTCAACATCAGCTCAACTGACAAATGCATCAGTCGGTGCAGCTGGCCTGCTCATCAATGACCAGTTGGCTTTTTCGGAGCATTACGACAAGACCCTATGGAAACCCATGTCATGCAGGTTTGGTGCCGAAGACAGCTGGATCGGTGACCTGATCAAACACAAAAAAACATTCATTATAACAGATGCTGATGCATTGATCTTAAACTCCGATCTGGCAACAGGTATTAACAATAGAAAACAGCTAATCGCCATTCCGATTATCGGCAAGCAGAATGACCTTATTGCCTGTCTGTTACTGTTTGACAAACAGAACGGCAACTTTGACCAGAACGACAGGAGACTGCTTGAGCAGCTGGCTTCGATGGCCTCTACCGCTATTGAAAACAGTATCCAGATCTCTGAAAGCAGAAGGGCTGAAGAAGATCTGGAAAAATCGGTAGCAACCTACCGTACTCTGGTAGAACAGATTCCCGCCATCACATACATCGCCACTCTCGACCGCAGCCGCATCCTGTTTGTCAGCCCCCAGGTCAAAGATATTCTGGGTTTCAGTCAGGATGACTTTCTCGCCAATCAGGAACGATGGTCCCAACAAATCCATCCCGATGATCGTGAACGGGTGCTCAGTGATGTTCAACATAGCCTGAAAGAGAATATTCCATTTCATTCTGAATATCGCATCTGCTCCGACGACGGACGCGAAGTATGGGTAAAAGATGCCGCTTCAAAGGTACGTGACCACGACCATGACCTCTACCTGCAAGGAGTAGTCTACGATATCACAGAGCGCAAACTATCCGAGAAGAAGCTGATACAGATGGCCCATTTTGACCAACTGACAGGCCTGGCCAATCGCTCACTGTTCCATGATCGACTGGAACAAGCCGTAGCACAGGCAAAACGGCATCAGCAGAAGCTGGCCGTAATGTATCTGGATCTGGATGGCTTCAAAGCAGTGAATGACACACTCGGACATAAAGCTGGCGATGAACTGCTTGCAGAAGCTGCACACCGTCTGCGGGAGAATGTACGCGAAGTTGACACCGTCGCCCGCATGGGAGGCGATGAGTTCACCATTATCCTCAATGAAATCACCGACTATGACAGCATCAAGACCGTAGCCGGGAAGTTAATCAAAGCAATCTCAGCCCCTTATCTACACATAGGTACGGAACAGATTGTTACCATCAGCATCGGAGCTTCAATCTATCCCTATGACAGTACGGATCGTAACGCGCTGGTTACTGCTGCAGATAATGCAATGTATACGGCAAAGGGCAGTGGAAAAAACCGCTGCTGCTTCTATCAAGCAGATTAAAAGTCTTTCTTTACGACCCTTCAGATAAAACAGAGAGCAGGTTTAGACGCTGCCTTTCTGATTATACATTTGCAGCAGCTTGGATTCCAGACGTTGATTATCAGTAGCCTGGGAGGAGTCACGGGCAGTCTGGGAAATGGACACCTGATCTGATGAAGGCGCGGCCTTGGGGGCTTCAGCAACGGTACTTACCGCAGGCTTGTGAGCCTGTTGAAGCAGTCGACTAATGAAACCGTCAGAAGGTTTAACCGTAAGCGCCACAATCATCTCCTATGTTAATCTCGTGTCAGGAAGTCTGTCTATCAGAGGCCTGCATAATTAATCATCGGCAGAGAAACAGGCGACTTTAGGGTTTTATGTAATTTATTTTTTCATAGCTATTTTTTCACACAACACGCGACCTTCTGGCAAGCAGCGGCAAGCGAAGTTATGCTTGCCGCCAATTCATCAGGGAGCTCGTCGTGTTAACTTTTCAGGATTTGATACTCACCTTACAGCAGTTTTGGGCCAAACAGGGCTGCGTAATTCAACAGCCATACGATTCATCCATGGGAGCCGGCACCTTTCACCCTGCCACTTTCCTGCGTGTACTCGATGATAAGGACTGGCGCACAGCTTATGCTCAGCCATGCCGTCGCCCTAGCGATGGCCGTTATGGTGAAAACCCCAACCGTCTGCAGCACTACTACCAGTTTCAGGTCATCCTGAAACCTGCACCGGACAATATTCTTGACCTCTACCTTCAATCCCTGAATGAAATCGGCATTGATACCCAGATCCACGATATCCGTTTTGTGGAAGATGACTGGGAATCTCCAACTCTTGGCGCATGGGGACTAGGCTGGGAAGTCTGGCTTAATGGCATGGAAGTTACCCAGTTCACCTACTTCCAACAGGTTGGTGGCGTGGAGCTTGCCCGCACTCCGGGTGAGATCACCTACGGCCTTGAGCGTTTAGCCATGTATATTCAAGGCGTTGAAAACGTTTATGATCTGACTTGGGTTGAAAACCCGGATGGAACGAAAGTTAGTTATGGCGACGTTTTCTTGCGCAATGAACAGGAATTTTCTGCTTACAACTTTGAATATTCAGACATATCCTTTTTGCATCAACAGTTCGATCAGGCCGAAGGCGACTGCAAGCGACTGGCCCAAGCCGATCTGTTCCTGCCAGCTTACGAAGAGGTCATCAAAGCCTCTCATGCATTCAATCTGCTGGATGCACGTGGCGCAATTTCTGTGGCTGAACGACAGCGTTTTATCGGCCGGGTACGAGGCCTGTCTCGTACCGTGGCGCAAGGTTATGCGGGAGTGGAATCATGAGTAACAACAAACAACCGCTATTGATTGAAATCGGCGTTGAAGAGATCCCGGCAGGCATCGCTCCGCGCATGGGGCATGCACTTAAAATAGGTCTGAGCAAACTGCTCTCTGGTGCCAATATTGAAACAACGCCATTAAAGAGCGGCATCACACCGCGTCGTCTGCTGATTCATCTCGAGTCATGCCCGGTCATGCAGGAAGATCGTGAACAGATCATTTGGGGGCCTCCTGAACAGGTTGCGCTCAAAGATGGCCTGCCCACCAAGGCAGCAGAAGGCTTTGCTCGTAAATCAGGCATGGATATCAGTGCCTTTGAATTTACCGATAAAGGTGATGGCAAAGCAAAATATATGCGTGCCGTGCAAACCGTAACAGGTCGCAAGGTCGCAGAGATCATTGCAGAGGCCATGCCTGGCCTGCTGCGTGGCTTACCCAGCCCGAAACAGATGCAGTGGCAGGATGGTGCTGCTCGCCCTGATGGCTTTATTCGTCCGGTACGCTGGATTGTTGCACGCCTGGGAGATGAGGTTCTGAACTTCTCTTTTGCAGGCATTCAGGCTGGCAAAGCATCCTATGCACACCGCATGTGTGCGGATGCCAGAGGCGAAATCAGTGTAGAGGATCCTTTCGCATGGCTAAATGAACGTATGGTCATTGCTGATCGTGATCTGCGAAAAGCAGCTATTGCCGACGGTCTGGCAAAGGCTGCAAAAGATGCCGGTGTAGCGCTGGTTGAAGATGATGAACTGGTAGAAGAAGTTACCGATCTGACCGAGTGGCCGCATGTTATTACAGGCCACTATCTGGAAGACTTCCTGCGTCTGCCGATTGAAGTAAGCCGTATTGAACTAAAACATCATCAGCGCTGTTTCTCCACACATGATGGTAATGGCAAGACATGCAATGTCTTTTTTGCTGTTGCCAATATCAAGTCCAACGACCCGGCAGCAGTCGCACATGGTAATGAGCGCGTGGTTAACGCACGACTGGCCGATGCTGCATTTTTCTATGACCGTGACCCGAAAGAAACTCTGGAATCACGTGTCGAGAAACTTTCTGAAATCGTCTTTCAGGATGGTCTCGGTATGGTGGGCGATCAGGTTCGTCGCCTGCGTGGTTTTGTGCTTGATAATGCAAACAGGCTTGGCGTGGATGCCAACGAAGCACAACGTGCTGCCTATCTGTGTAAATCTGACCTGACAACCGGTCTGGTCGGCGAATTCCCTGAGTTGCAGGGTTATATGGGTGGCATTTACGCTGAGATGGATGGTGAATCGATGGCCGTTTCTCAAGCCATTAGCCAACATTATGCCCCTTCTGGTGCAGACGATGAGCTTCCCGATAGTGCCATTGCCTGCGCAATCGCTGTAGTTGAACGTGCAGACAAGCTGCTGGGTTATTTCCATCTGGGCAAAATCCCGACGGCAAGTGCAGATCCATTCGCCCTGCGTCGTGCGGCTATTGGTCTGGTACGACTGCTGGCCAACCAGGAGCACCCGCTGAACATGACATTGGGTGAAGTCTTGCAGGAAGCCTCGAAACAATGGAACCAGCAACGTGTAACCATTGCCATTAGCGATGAGACACAGATGGCAGTACGTAACTTCATCCATGAACGTTTGCTTGGTCTGGCTGACAGCTTCAAGGTCTCCCGTGCAGCTTCTGATGCTGCTCTGGGTGCCAATATTGAACTGCCCATGTTCCAGCATCTTGCCGTTGCTCAGCTGCTTACAGGCTTTGCCGATTCAGAAGCGGGACAGGCCGTTGCTGCTGCCAACAAACGTATTGCCAATATCCTGAAAAAAGCAGGTGCCCCATCTTCTGATGTTCAGGAGAAGCTGCTTGTTGAGGATGCGGAAAAAACTCTCTTTGTTGCGCTGAAAGCTGCGGAGTCTTCATTCCCTGAAGAGCCATCCGGTCAGCTGGATGCCCTTGCAACGCTGCGCGAGCCCATTGATACCTTCTTTGATGGTGTCATGGTTATGGCTGAAGATGAAACAATCCGTGCCAATCGCCTGGCACTGTTGAGTCGTTTGAGAGCGCTCTTCCTGAACCTTGCGGATGTTTCACGCCTGTAAAAGCAAACGGAAACCCGTGTCGCAGCCTGAGCCAGCCAAGGCCAATAACTATCTGGAAGAGCATATCCAGTGCTTACAGCGCAGCCTGAAGCACTGGAGGGGTTCGGGGTTCAAGGAAAATGGTGACACAGCCTTTCTGGCTCGCGAACTTTATCATGCGCCATTCGCCCTGCTTTCACACGGCAATCAGGATGACCCGATCATCAACTATGCCAACAGGACGGCTCAACAACTCTTTGAGCTGGACTGGCATGCATTTATAAAACTTTCATCACGCCTATCGGCAGAACCAGTAGCCCGAGCGGAGCGCGAAACACTGCTCAAGCGCGTAAGTGAAAATGGTTTTATCTCTGATTATTCCGGCGTGCGGATCTCCAGCACCGGCCAAAGGTTCATGATTCATCAGGCCAGCGTGTGGAATCTACTGGATCAGCATGGAAAAGCGTGCGGTCAGGCTGCTATGTTCAGTAACTGGCGCAATCTGGATACAGTGAGGTAATACCAACGAATGAACTGCTTCAATCGCCTGAACTGGGCAGCTTCATTCAACAGCATCGACTTCCCCGTTCATATCGTGCTTTCATTAAAACATACCTGCTGCCATTTTTGGTATGGCAGGAACAGAAAAAACAAGCGGGAGAAACACTGGTTTCGGGCGTTAATGGTGCTCAATGCACAGGGAAATCAGCGGTTCCTGAAGCCATTAAACTGTTATGCTACAAGCGATTCGGCTGGTCTGGTGCCGCTTTACCCATCGATGATATCTATCTCACACGCAGTAAGCCTATCGTACTAGCCGAATAGCAACCACGAAATCACCACCGCGCACTACAAGGATAAGTCTACAAACTCATCTCCGATTTAAACTTCGGAAAACCAACAAGCTGTTGCTATGCCATCAGACCTGTCTGTTGGGCGCTTTATCGACTGTAGCTTGTCACTGTTTCATTTTAGATGTCCCGCCATTAGAGTTGAGCACGCAAGCAAAATAAACTTTTCAACATCGCGGCTGTCTTTCATGATCTACCTGAAAACAGTCAACTTCCGCATTGATATGCACCCTTAGCTCAGCTGGATAGAGCGTCGGCCTCCGAAGCCGAAGGCCAGAGGTTCGAATCCTCTAGGGTGCGCCAATGTATGTTTCATGGCCTGTTAAGCCTCTCTATTCTATCATCCACCCATGACTACGATCCGACTGGCTGTTGATGGCATGAATTGCGCAGGTTGCGTTTCCAAGGTGGAGACGGCGCTATTGGCCGTGGCAGGTGTCACAGAAGCGACAGTAAATCTGGCTGAACGCAGCGCTCTGATCTCGGGTGAGATGGATAGCTCAGCCCTTATCGCAGCCGTACAGGCCACCGGGCGCGATGCCAGAGAAATACGCAGTCAGGCAGACGAGTTGGAGCGCGAGGCCGCCGAACAGCAACGCTTCAGACTGCAAATCAGAAAGTTTATCGTGGCAGCAGCGGTCGGCATTCCGATGTTTACAGCCGGAATGACCGGACTGCTACCACAACTTACATCTACCCATGGTCAAGCCACCTGGATCTTGCTGGGACTGATCACGCTGGCGGTTATGATCTATTCAGGCCGTCAGTTTTATACCGGTGCATTCAGAGGTCTGAGACACAGACAGTTCGACATGGACAGCCTGATCGCGATGGGAACAGGTAGCGCATGGTTATATTCCATGATCATCTCAATCTGGCCGGAGATTGTACCGGCCATGGGTCGCCACCTCTATTTTGAAGCTGCGATCATCATTATCGCACTGATTAATCTCGGCCATGCACTTGAGCTGCGAGCCCGTGGCAAAACCTCCGAGGCGATCAAACGGCTGATGGGGCTCTCTGCCAAAACAGCACGTCTGGTACGTGATGGTTCAGAGATCGATCTGCCCATCGAGGCCGTGCAGATAGGGGATCTGATTCGCGTGCGTCCCGGAGAAAAGGTTCCCGTGGACGGCATCATCAGCGAAGGCCACTCAAGCATTGATGAGTCCATGCTTACCGGCGAAGCAATGCCCGTGAACAAAGCTATTAGCGATCAGGTCGTCGGTGGCACGATCAATGGCCGAGGAAGTTTTCTGTTTCAGGCCAGCCATGTTGGTGCTGATACGGTACTGGCCCATATCGTTGCCATGGTACGTCAGGCGCAAAGCAGCAAACCGCGCATCGGACGCCTGGCCGACAAGGTTGCCGGAGTCTTTGTACCTGTAGTGATGGTTATTGCGGCCATCACCTTCCTGAGCTGGCTATATTTTGGCCCTGAACCACAGATCAGTTACGCCCTGCTTACTATGATGACGGTTCTGATTATCGCCTGTCCCTGTGCGTTGGGGCTGGCAACGCCAATGTCGATCATGGTCGGTGTGGGCAAGGCTGCCGAATACGGGGTGCTGATCAAAAATGGTGAGGCGCTGGAGAAGTCCGGCCGTATCACCACAGTGGTATTGGATAAAACAGGCACGATTACAACCGGCAAACCAAGACTGACAGATCTTATCCCCATCGATATTGGCGAAGAGGAACTATTGAGTCTGGCTGCAGGCCTTGAAACCGGCAGTGAGCATCCGCTGGCAGCAGCCATACTCTCGGCAGCAAAAGAGAGAGGAGTCTCTCACACAGCTGTAGATGCATTCAGTGCGGTGGCAGGTAAAGGTGTGAAAGGAGTAGTAGATGGTGCAGAACTACTGCTCGGCAATCGCCAGCTGCTCTTGCAGCAGGAAATTCACATCCCCTGGGATGTAGAGCTACGACTGAATGAACTCTCGGAACGGGCGAGCACTCCCATGCTGCTTGCCCGTGACGGGGAACTACTCGGTATTCTGGCCGTTTCTGATCCGCTGCATGCTAATGCAGAACTCATCATCAAACACATGCATGATGCAGGCCTGAAAGTGTTGATGCTGACCGGGGATAACCATAAAACTGCAGCAGCCGTAGCAGCACAGGTGGGTATTTCAGAAGTGATGGCTGAGCTGCTGCCTGCTGATAAAGATACACTCATCGCATCCCTGCAAGCAGAAGGTGAAATCGTTGCTATGGTCGGTGATGGCATCAATGATGCTGCAGCCCTGGCACGTGCTGATGTCGGCTTTGCCATAGCTGCAGGAACCGACATTGCCATGGAAAGTGCCGACATTACGCTGATGTCATCCACACCAGCCGGTGTATTGGCTGCGATTGAGATTTCAAACGCGACCATGGCCAATATCCGGCAAAACCTGTTCGGTGCATTTATCTATAATTCACTCGGCATTCCGGTTGCGGCAGGCCTGCTCTATCCTGCTTTCGGGCTGTTGCTCAATCCTATTGTTGCCGGTGCTGCGATGGCCATGTCATCACTGACCGTAGTATCCAACGCCAACCGTCTGCGCCTGTTTAAACCGCGTTCAAGTCAATGAGGCATTAAACAACTCTATAGCATCCGTTGTTTGGATAACATCCAAGCAAAAGGAATCCCCAGCAGGGCTATCGCTGCACATACATAAAAAGCGATCGAATAACCCATCTGCCCGACAAGCAGGCCGCAACCCATAATGCCGACGGTACTTCCCAGCCCGAATCCGGCCGCTGAAAACAGCCCCTGAGCTGAACCATGCCTGCTATCCGGTGCAATACGCTTCACCCATGCGATAGCTGCCACATGAAAAGCGGCAAAGCTGGCGGCATGAAGCAATTGAAGGCCGACGAGAAACCATATGTCCGTAGTAAGACCGGTGCCCAGCCAGCGAAATGCTGCCAAGCCCAGACAAACAGAAAAGATCAGCGCCGGGGACACCTGTTGCAACTCCCTGCTCCAGCGCCACATCAATACAATTTCTGCAAGCACCCCAATCACCCAGTAACTGGCAATCTGCCAACCGGAGAAACCTGCATCGGCAAGATACAGACTGAAGAAGCCATAATAAGCTCCGTGAGAAACCTGCATCATGAATGCAATCGCAAGCAGCAGGTAAAAGGAGCGGGGAAACGGTGCCTTGCCGTGATCATGCTCTCCACTGCGTTCTATTTCAGGAAAACCCGCAGAAGCGATGGCCAATACAACCATCAGCCCGGCCAGCACAAAGGGAAATGCAGCTATATTCGGCCCGTTCATCCACAGCCCACAGGCCAGTGAAGCAATCACAAAGCCAATGGAACCCCAAACCCGCAAACGCCCGTAATCAGCACCTTCGGCCTCTGAGACAGAGACCGACAGACCATCGGTGAGCGGCAGCACCGAAGCCCAGAAAATACCAAATAACAGCACCGCTGCCGCCAACAGATAGAGCTGATGAAACAGGCCAATCAGTAGAGCTGTGAACACCGCTAGCCACGATGCCACAACAATAAACCTGTGCGCCCAACTATGGGGGCGCTTATCAAGCAGATGACCGACCCAGGGCGGAGCCATGACCTTGGCCAGAGCGATCAGGCCTGTCATAAAGCCGATCAACGCGGCATCAAGGCCGCGCTCATCCAGATACAGTGGGAAAAAAGGCAGGATCAGCCCCATCGCAGCAAAATAAGCAGCATAAAACAGACGGATACGATTCAGTGAACTCTGGTTAACCATGCAACACCAATGTGGCACATGCAGGGGATGGATAGATAAGCCATCGACAGGTAAAAGCAGGCATAGCCGAAGCTTATCGCAGGTGGAAATAAAAGTATCGACGAAGCCAATTAAGAAGAGACTTGCATGGCTATGCCTGCTCATTCACATTGCAAGCATGTATCACATTCCCATAGAGGTGCAATGCTGATGGAAGAGTGGCTGAGCATCGTTGTCAGACAGCTGATTCTCTACTCCCTGCCGGTGCTGATTTCACTAACTCTGGTCAGCATGTTTGAAGCGCGGAGCATCAAAGGCTCTCTCCCGCATCCTTTTTATGCTATCGCATGGCGCGGCACATGGGTACCAATGCTAGCGGCTCTGTTTTTTCATCGAGGCCTCATCATAGCCCTGCCGAATATACTTCAGCCCGGCCTCAAAACTGCCAGTATCCGTTTTTTGGCACACTGCCTGCTCTTTGCTATCGGCTTCCTCCTCTTCAGCTGGAGTCTTGCACATCAGGCTCCGGCAGGTCTGCCACCATTGCATTACTGGTGGGCCAAGGTCTTCATGTTTTTCAACCTCTGCATGGCTGGTCTGCACCTGATGCCACTACCTATGATGCTGGCCGGTGAATGCGGTGCAAAAACTGCCCTCAGACCATATATACAATCATTATCCATCACACATTACACATGGCTGATCATGACTGTTCTGGCAGCATCACCACTGCTTGATTTGTTGCTCGGCGCTTATGTTATTTTTCCCGCATATGAGTTGATGAGTAATTTTGCCACACAACTGGCATCTAAATGAGATTGAAGAAGATGGACTGGCCTGTGAATTGCTATGTTGCTGGCCATGAGTGAATCCGGTTTTGACAGAGCATCGACGCTTGAACTGCTTGCCTTCAGCGATGACTTGCCATCGCTGCCTGATCGCTTTGTGAAAATTCAGAAGGTTGCCCAGAATCCTGATTCAGGTGCCAAGGATCTCGCCGATATCATCAAGAGCGATCAGGCAACATCTGCCATGGTACTTAAATTTGCCAACTCTCCGGCCTTCAACCCGAGTAACCAGTCCATTGGAGAGCTATCCACAGCGATAGCACGTCTGGGTTCACATGAGACTGTGCATATCGCAACCGCAATGTCCCTGATGTATGGCATGGTGCTGCCCACCGGTATGGCCAATATTCGCTCCTTCTGGGCTCATGCATACGCTGTTGCCCTGGTCTGCCAACACATTGCCCACCAGATCGACCCGGCAGAAAAAAGATGTTCGCATGATCGTGCCTTTATGACTGGCCTGTTGCATGATATAGGAAGGGCGGCATTCGGCATGCGCGTTGATTTCTCCTATTTTGAGCGCGATATGGGTCACTTGTGCGGCGAAGAGCTGATTCAGGCCGAAGAGGCATTTTATGGCGTTCATCATGGAGAAGCAGGCAAAATGCTATTGCAACTGTGGCTGTTCCCGGACGACCTGTGCGATGCGGTTGCCCAACACCATAATCCGAATGCACCGGAGCTTTTGGGACGCATCTGCTACGCCGCCAATGCATATGTGAATCAGCATCTGCCTGAAAGGGCGGCGTTTGAAACAGTGCATGCCCTGATCTCAGAGGCAATCAAGAAATCTCCCCCTGAACCACCGGAGCTTTAAAAAACAATCGCAGGATCGCCATGGGATGGTTTTATAACTCAAAGCACGGCACTCAGATAAAACGAACATACACAGCTTAGTAAACTATCGAGCTTATGATGATTTCTGTTAACGTTGGCTTACTGAATAGCGAAGGTTTCAATACTGATGGCATTAAAAGACAAACTGCTTAGCGCACATAAACACTCCTGGCTGGGAGAAAGAGAGACACTGTACGTGGTGCTGCTCTCTGTCATCGTGGGCGTGGTTTCCGGATATGCCGCTCTTCTGCTGCACTTTTCCATTGAGTGGGTAAGCCTGTTCTGGACTGGGGAACGTACCTGGCATCAAGCCATGCAGACACTACCCTGGTATATCTATCTGGTTGCGCCAACCACAGGTGGCCTGATGGTCGGCTGGATTGCCGTACGCTTTCTCCCCGGTGGCGAACTGCGTGGCGTCTCCGGTGTGCTCGCCGATATGGTACAACGCAAAGGTCATGTTCATCCACGTCAGATGGCTACGGAAACAGCTGGCACTGCCATTGCCATTGGTAGTGGTGCCAGCCTTGGACGAGAAGGTCCAACAGTAGCTCTGGGTGCTCTTATCGCATCAGAAGTCGGTCGGCGCTGTGGGCTGAATGAGCAACAGCTGCGTACACTGATAGGCTGCGGTGTTGCTGCCGGTATTGCCGCCTCCTTTAATACACCGATTGCCGGTGTGCTGTTTGCACTCGAAGTGATACTGGCCGATTACGCCATCGCCACCTTCAGTCCGATTGTAATTGCTTCGGTACTGGCCACCGTGGTTGCCCGTTCCGAAGTAGGAAACTTCCCGGCCTTTACCGTCCCTGAATACCATCTGATCAGTGCCTGGGAAATCCCGGCTTATATGGTGATGGGTGTGTTATGCGGCATTGTGGCCTCCGGCTTTATCAAATCAATGGCACCGACCCGGAAGTTTCTGGCAAATATCCTGCCCAACCGTATCTTCAGGCCGGCCGCCGTCGGTTTTGTCATCGGCCTGCTTGGACTCGCTCTGCCGCAGGTCATGTCAATCGGTTACGGCTTTGTCGAAGAGATGATGCTGGAGCGCACCGACCCGACACTGCTTGGCTTTACAGTACCACTGGCCCTCTTTCTCACGATTATCCTGATCGGCAAACTGATCGCTACGGTATTGAGTTCCGCAGGTGGTTTCCCCGGTGGCCTGTTCGGCCCGACCCTGTTTCTGGGAGCGACTGTCGGCGCACTCTTCGGCGATCTTGTACACAGTCTGTCACCCGCCTATACAGAAAGTTATGGTGCATATGCGCTGGTAGCCTGTGGTGCCCTGACCGCTGCAGCCCTGCAGGCACCACTGACTGTGATGTTAATCGTTTTTGAAATGACAGCCGATTACCACATCATGTTGCCACTGATGATCGCCTGTAGCGTGGCAACCATGGTTACCCGCTCCTTTGGCAAGGCTTCAGTATTTACTGAAGCACTGCAAGAGCGTGGGATTGATACCGACTGGGGCCGAGAACAATCGTGGATGCGCTCGGTTCCCATTACCCGTATTCCATGGCGCAGCATTCCCCGCGTATCGGAACATGCCCGGCTTGAAGAACTCAAACAGGTATATACCGGTTCCGGTAAAGGTTGCGTGCAGGTTGTGAATGATGAGGGGCTGATGGTCGGCATTGTTACCTTTGGCGACCTTCAGCAATGGCTGCTGGACCCGACACTGGATCAGGTCGTTGTGGCTGCAGAAGTAGCCAACCGCAATGTGCAGGTGATATCAGAATCGGACAGCCTGCTTGATGCCATCCGTGTACTGGATCGTGAAGAGTTTGAGCAGATGCCCGTCGTGGCTGACGATAACCCTCAAAAAGTACTCGGCATGCTCTCTAGAAATGCAATTTTCTCTACTTATCACAAATTGATCGTTAAACATGGCGAGGGTGATCATGGCTGAACTGAATCAGGCCCAGCAGCAGGCTGCAGAGGCAGGTAGTGGGCCTCAACTTATTCTGGCCGGTGCAGGCTCCGGAAAAACACGCACCATTGTGCATCGTATCGGCCATTTAATTGCGGACCGGGGCACTGCTCCGCATCGGATACTGGCCGTTACCTTCACCAACAAGGCCGCAGCGGAGCTAAAATCCAGGCTGGGGCAACTGATTGGCGACGGGGGTGGCGGGGTTGCTTCCGGCACATTCCACTCCATAGCACTGCAATTTCTGCGACGCTATGCTGATGTCCTGGGCTACCCGCGTTCGTTCCAGATTGTGGATTCCGATGATCAGAAGGCCCTTGTTAAACGTCTTCTGAAACAGCGTAATATTGCCAGTGATCGGCTTCACCCCTCTTACCTGATCAACTGGATCGAGCACTGCAAACATGCAGGGCTGACTCCGGAACAGGCACCTGAAGACAACTGGAATGGCATCCGACTTCATGAGTTGTATGGTCAATACCAGCATGAACTCAGGCAACATGAACGCATGGATTTCTCCGACCTGATTCTCAACAGTGCCATTCTGATGCGTGAACACACAGGTGTGGCAACGGCCCTGCGTGCCCGCTTTGATTATATACTGGTGGATGAATATCAGGATACCAACCCGATCCAGCATGAATGGCTTATGCTGCTCTGCTCGGAACACCGTAACCTGACCGTCGTGGGTGATGATGATCAAAGTATCTATGGCTGGCGCGGAGCCGATGTTTCACACATTCTCGATTTTCAACGCGTCTGGAAAGGTGCTGGTATTCACAGATTGGAAGAGAACTACCGCTCCACTGCTGCAATTCTCGGCCTGGCCAATGCTGTCATTCGTGAAAATTCGGATCGCCATGACAAGGTACTCAAAGCCACACGCGAAGAGGGCGACACACCTGAATGGAAGGTATGCAATGATGAGTATGACGAAGCCCGTCAGGTTCTAAGCCGAATCGAACGCTGGCGCAGCAGAGGTTATCCATGGTCGGAAATGGCCATACTGTATCGGTCAAATCGTCAATCTCTGCCGATGGAGCAACTACTGCGCGAATCCAGCATCCCCTATCGTATTATTGGTGGTGTCGGTTTTTTTGAACGCCTGGAGATCAAGGATGCGCTTGCATTCTGGTCACTATTGAACAGCTGTGGCGATGGTCTGCAACTACTCAGGATCTGCAATAAGCCAAAACGAGGTCTTGGTGCAAAAGGACAGGAACAGCTGGCAGCAGCCCTGACCGCATCCGGACTGCGTGCATTTGAATGGCTTGATCTGATAGCAGAAGGAGAAGCTGAAGGAGCTGCGAAAAAGATCGTAGATCTGGCCCGATTACTGGCAGAGCTGCGTAAGGACATTGAAACTGAGCCTGATCGCGGCCTGAACAGGATACTCGAGCAAACCGGCTATCTGCAAAGCTTGTCTGCCATGGGGGAGCTTGAAGCTGCATCACGCATCGAAAATATCAGAACCCTGCAGGATTACATCGAGTTATCTATGGCGCAGGGATTGAGTCCTGTTGAATTCATGGATCGAGCAGCTCTGCTGCAAAGCAGTGAAGAGATACAGGACGATCAGCAGGATGATGATAATGCAGTCTCCCTGATGAGCCTTCATCGCGCCAAGGGCCTGGAGTTCGACTGTGTTATACTTCCAGGCGTTGAAGAGGGGTTACTACCGCATCAACGGGCAATAGATGAGGGAGAGTCAGGCATCTCAGAAGAGCGACGCCTGCTCTATGTCGGTGTAACAAGGGCAAGGGAACAGCTGTTTCTGACCTCTGCACGCCTGCGCCGATTCTATGGTGAAATGCATTATCCTCAGCCCAGCCGTTTTATCAAAGACCTGCCTGAGCAGCTGCTGGAGCATGAGGGCTTTGCGTCAGCACCCACTCCGGACCCGGATGCCGATGGCGTCTGCATAGGCGGTCAGGTTTCGCATCCTACCTTTGGTGACGGTGTAGTGCTTGGTCTGGAGGGTGCAGGAGATGCAATGCGCGTCACGGTGCAATTCAGGCAGGCAGGCATCAAACGCCTCATGCTGAAATATGCGTCACTAGAACCGGCTTAAGCGAAACAAAGGAGAAATCATGGCCATCGAAATTTATCATAATCCGCGCTGCTCCAAATCGCGCCAGACACTGATACTGCTTCAAGAGCAAGGCATTGAACCTGTCATCATTGAATATCTGAAGACACCGCCCAGCGAGACTGAGCTGGATGCTCTGTTAACAAAACTGGGGAAAGAACCAGAAGCCTTGATGCGAAAGGGTGAAGAAGAGTTCAAAGAACACTTTAAAGACAAGGCCTTAAGCCGTACCGAGGCGATCAGCCTGATGGTTGCTCACCCCAAGGTCATTGAGCGACCCATTGTGGTGAACGGTGACAAGGCTGCCGTTGGCAGGCCTCCTGAAAGTGTACTGGAGATTCTCTAAAGTCTTTCGATATGTTGTGAAGCATAAAAAGTCTTCATCGCGGAAGTCAGGGGCACTGCTTCTCATAACATTGAATATAAACCGCTAATTAACGGGCTTTGTCCCTTCTTGCGTGCCCACAAGCAAGCAGCGGCACTCCTGCTGGCGATAGAGGGCGAAAGGCAACGGTGTTCCCCGTTGCGCGATAGTTTTTTTTGACGGTTTACCGCAAAATTACAGGACATTACGATTTGATGGATGCAGTCATTGTTTGTTCATTCTTTGTCCGTACAAAGAACGAACCAAGAAAAACGCCCCAAACCAGCCTGCCCTTTCGGATACCCGATCCTGCATGAATAAATCCGGCCACGGCCCTGCCGTTCTCTCCGAATTTATTCATTTGTCTCGGCAGCCTGCTAACGGGGAGCAAGCAGCGGTGCTCCCGCTGCACGATAGGGTAGTTTTTCAAACCCGTTCCAAGATGCGCCTGCATATTTATTGTTCAATGGGATTAGCGAAAAGGTTTCGCCCCACTGAACAATAAATATGCAGGAAAAAGCAGATTGCCGGGCAGTTTGATTCGGGCTGTCCTAGCCCTCAAGGCTTCGCCCCGTCTGTTAGGCGTCCAAATCATCTATCCTGATACTTTGTCTTTGGTTCGTTTCTTTTTTGGAAAAGAAATGAACAAAAAAATATAGCTACCCATATATGTAATGCCTAAAAGTTTGACGACTCCACCGCTCTTCTCCCGGCTTTAGGGAGAGTGATTCGACAGCCAAATAACGAAAGATGAAAAGAACCTTCACCTCTAAAGTGACCCATTCAACAACTCTCTGATAGTGATCTTTTCCACTAGCTGTCTCGTCCTAAAATACGTTGACGTTTTTTTAATTAAGCCGGTTGCCATTTGCAGCCGGCTTTTTTATGTACCTCATCAGGTGTTTTCATCTTCAGACTGAGGTGTGGTCTGAGTTGATTGTAAGC
>Ga0316204_10002157_pt1 | contig 46620 bp, 38 predicted proteins | sample 6monrhotite_MG_2_FD_205661 | JGI IMG/M metagenome (GOLD analysis project Ga0316204, IMG submission 205661) | Microbial mat bacterial communities from mineral coupon in-situ incubated in ocean water Damariscotta River, Maine, United States -... | ecosystem: Environmental > Aquatic > Marine >... | reverse complement strand
ATCCGTCCAATAAAGACAGTGGAAACATGATACTTGAATAAATGGAATACGGACTTTCAGTCCAATCGCAACCTATGCACTTTCAGTGCATAGTGGTTGAGTAAAGCCAATTGAGACTTCAGTATAAACAATTGAATTGATATATAAGGTATTGGTTTGGCTGTATTGCTCTAGAATGTTCTCTGACCATTGAGCTCAATTTAAGTCATTTGTAAATAAATCGAGTAAAACACATGAGCCAATAAAAATACCGTTCATTATGTATCTCTAGTAAGATTCATAACTTCATCAGTTGACATGTTTGCTGTTGCTATACTTCTGAGATTTGTAAACTTTCCCTTAATTTTTGGCTCATCAGTTTTAACAAGGTAAAATTTCCCGTTATCCTCAATGAAATCAATTTCAGTTTCTGGTGTGATACCTAAAACTTCTCTTATATTTTTCGGGATTGTCACCTGCCCTTTTGTTGTAACGCGCATAACTTCAAACTCCAAACACGAATGTAATATCATAATGGTATTACATTCAAATATTGCAAGAATTACGTGTAACATATTGATAGTAAATTAATTATCGGATAACCGCAATAAACGTTGTTACCTACGGCTTTATGTCTGAACTGTAACCGATGGATATATTTAAACCTTATTCTTAAATCTTGTGTCCTAAGTTGACCTAAACCTGATATTGGGCAATTCCATCAGCGTGTTGGTTGGCTCCGAGCAGTGTTAATTCCAATGAGTTAATTATTTTCTCCTTTTCACCTGAGGGGGCTTATCCATGGATTCGATGATTGGGCAGCCTGCCTCACTGGCACCACACAAATTTACCAGTAACGTTAATTCGTTGTGTAATGTTTTCAAATCCTTAAGGTGGCTTTTTACTTCAAGTAGTTTTTGCTGAGTCAAGGTTCTAACGCATTTGCGAGCTTTCTGCGGGTTTTCTCGCATTTTAAGCAGGTCTTTGATTTCTGCGAGGGAGAAGTTCATTTTCTGGGCACGTTGAATAAACCGAAGGCGGGAGATGTCTTTGTCGTTGTAGATCCGTAATCCGGCAGCATTACGTTGGATTTTTGGTAATAATTGAATTTTTTCATAATAACGCAAGGTATCAGCGCTTAAGCCGGTGGTTGCGGTTATTTCTCCAATTTGATAAGCGTTCATCAGTTGGTTGCTCCACTCATTATAATGCTTGAACATGCATTTTTAGCTTTTTCTTTGACGGTAAACTGGTAAATACCAGTTTACCGTTAATGGCAATGGCTGGGGTTGCTATAACGCCCAGCCGTACCGCGTAGTCAATTTCTTCTATTACGTTAACTTCTCGCCATTGCAGCGTGTCATTTGCCAATTCCTGGGCCACGGCGTGAACTAATTGGGTGGCACCTTGGCAACGCCTGCAGTGCGGTGTCGCAAATACTTCGATCATAATGACGGAATTTTTACTCACCGGGCCGCCATTTTTGAATTTGGTGGTTCGCGTAATCGGCAACAAATACAGAACCGTTACTTGATACATCCACAGCAATGGCGGTGTGGGTGGGGCTATTGCCGGGTATACCGAACGCCGTTAAAAATTCACCGTCTTCAGTAAACTTCTGTATACGGTCGTTATAAAAGTCGGCGACAAACACATGACCTTGTGGATCAATGGCAATACCAGTAACAGTGGCAAACCAGCCGTTGAAGCTGCCGAAGATATTCATGCCAAATGGTCCTCCCCATTTATGTACATAGTTACCCTGGGGTGAAAAAACCTGTATACGATCATTGTAACCATCCGCCACATACAAATACCCTTTGTTATTAACGGCCACGTCGGTAGGGTAGTTAAACTCACCTGACCAGACCCCGACGGTTTTGGTGTTACCCCATTGCCGTATAAATTGACCATTATTATCCAACTGTTGGATTCGTTGATTGACAAAGTCGGCCACATAAATATTGCCATTGCCTGACACGGCGACACCACCGGGTGCGTTAAACTGTGCGGGACCATCGCCGCCCTGGCCAACGGCCCGCACAAACTCACCACCCAGGGTGTAAATTTTTATAGTATCACTGAAATAATCCGCCACATAAAGCTGCTGATTCGCGATGGAAAGATTCATAGGGCGTTCCAGAATCGCTGATTCCTCGCCAGATTGCTTGTTGCGGGGGTTGCCAAATTGGCGGATAAACTGCCCGTTATGGTCAAAAACCTGAATACGGCGATTACGTGAATCACTAACGAACACTTTATCGTCAGTTACCGCAATACCGGTGGGTTCGTTAAATTGCCCCGGATCTACACCTTTCGCACCCCATTTTGCAACGAGTTCATAGGGTGGTTCCTTTGGCGATGGTATCCATGCAACATAGACGGTTGCGGCAAATACAACGGCAATCGCGCTGATAGAAATAACAAGGTACGTTAGTCTTTTCATTCAGGGTTGCCGGGAATGGTGTAACTTTTCATGGTAAATCCGGCGTCATTAATGATTTCCCGGAGTTGGCTGTCGGTGAACGATTTATCCGCACCAGTTTTAACAATGACCAACCCTTTGGCAATATTGATATCCACCGATTTAACACCGTCGGTTTTAACGAACTTTTTTTCAATCCCATAGGCGCAAAACGGACAAGCCAGGCCATCGACCCGGATGTCGTATTGTGTGCCTGCCGCCTGGGCAGATAAGCTCCGGGTGTATAGGAGGGTAAGTGTGATCATTAGGGTGTTTAGTTTTAACATTGTAACTCTCCTGTCGAATTAGCGTTTATGCAGCGTAGCAGGCTTGTTTGGAAAAGCCCTTACAAATGCCATTCAACCGATAAACTGGTACGGTAATCGGCCTTGTCCTGATTGCCGTTTAAATCATGGCTGACGGGAATTTGCAAGCCCGCTTTAATGGCAAAATTACGCTTGGTCCAGAATATTCCCGGCGATAAAAACCACTGATCGCCACCGGTGTTACTGAGGCTGGCACCATTGCGCTTCGCTTTTGCGATTAGCTCACCATTAAGTTCCAGCAGCCAGACGGTATCGGCATTGAGGTAGCTGGGTGGGGCGGGGCGCCAACCTGCGACAAAATCCAGTAGTGTTACGTTGCCGCGCTCTAATCCCTGGTCATTTTTGTCGTTAAGGCGATACCGGGCACTTGCCCAGCGATACCATTTAATACTTTCATAGCCATAGGTGAGACCAACAATTGCGTCCGTAGTGCCGGTGGTAAATTCGTCCGCACCGGTATCGGGTTTTAAGCGTAGTGCAACGGCGGCAGACTCCTGGGCGCCAAAGGTATCGAGACGCCAGAATCGATACTTGGTGAATAGCGCGGCGTCACCCATGCCGGTAATACGCTCGCCTGCGGCGTCTTCTTGCACATAAGGCAGCTCTATGCCTGCCAGCCAGTCGCCGGTAATACCATAGACGGCCTCAACACTAAACTCCGTTTCTTTATCGTCACCTTGTTTGGCGCGGTGGCTATGTAATGCTAATTCCACGCCGCCTTTATAGAGTACGTGAGGACCAAGTCCAAATATGGGGTCGTGGGCATAACCGGGTTGAGATAGCGTCATAAAAAACGCTGCAAGCAGGGTGGCAGGCTTGTGTATCCAATTGATAATAGATGCTTTTGATGTCCACATGTTTCACCTGCTCCAACGCTTTACTGACCGAAATAACTGACCGAATTAATTGATTCAATTAACAATATTGATCGCTAATGATTATTAGCGATCATTACTACTTTACAACCTGGAGTTTACTCCAGGTCAAGCAATATTTTCAGGAAATAGTTGGTGGTGCTGTTTTGTTGGTATTGATTCGTTGGTATTGAATGGGTGGTGCCGTACTGAATTAGCGCTTATTCAAGCTCTCGATTAATGCACAATGAACGTCTTCATTACTGGTTTTGCATTGTTTGACCAGGCTGGTGAGTGCCTGTTTAATGGATTTAAGATCGCGCAGCCGTGCTTCAATTTCGTTGAGTTTCTGTTCCGCAAGTTGTTGTACTTGCTTGCAGTTTCCATCACCCAGGTTTAACAGGTCTTCGATTTCTTTGAGCGTGAACCCCAGTTCCTGCGCACGTTTGATAAATCGTATTCGAGCGATGTATTCGACCGGGTAAATCCTGAAGCCGACGGTGGGTTTTAGCGGTTCCAGGATAAGTCCAACCCGTTGATAGTAACGTATGGTTTCGACATTGACATGGGCTTGTTTAGCGAGGCGGCCAATTGTCAGTGGAGTTTGTGCCATGGTGTTATAACAGGGTGATATTAAATGAAAGTGGATGTGGTCAACGGACCGTTACCTTAATGGTCCGTTACCTCAACGAACCATAGCCTCAACGAATCATAGTCATTGACCAGTTAAAGGATGAGGGCAAAAATACCCGGAACAGCCACCATTGTAATGGAAGTTGATTATCCCGCGCAACAGGACAACTGCTTGACATCCTTGTTAAAGGTTTGCGCGGTGAGCTTCAGACCTTCCACCATGGTTAAATACGGAAACAATTGATCGCTGAGGTCCTGAACGGTCATACGATTGCGAATTGCCAGTGCCGCTGTCTGGATGATTTCGCCACCTTCATTGGCTAATACCTGACAACCCACAATGCGGCCGGTGTTTTTTTCAGCCACCAGTTTGATAAAACCGCGGGTGTCCCTATTTGCCAGGGCGCGGGGTACGTTCTCCAGGGGCAGGGTGCGGCTTTCCACCGCTAAGCCTTGCTCGCTGGCCTGATGCTCCGTTAACCCCACTGTCGCGACTTGCGGTTCGGTGAAAACCACCGCTGGCATCGTTGATAAGTCAATGGCCTTGTCACCCCCGGTCATATTGATCGCGGCCCGGGTACCGGCCGCTGCGGCAACATAAACAAACTGTGGTTGGTTAGTGCAATCACCGGCGGCATAAATAGTGTCAACCGAGGTGCGCATATGATCGTCTACAATAATACCGCCCCGTGCATCGATTTTTATAGCCACATTCTTGAGTTGCAGCGCGGCGGTATTGGGTTGGCGACCGGTGGCCACCAACAAATGATCGCCTTGGATGCTATCGCCGTCACTGGTGAGGAGGGTAAACTGTCCGTCAGTGTGAGAAACCGATTGCAGTGAGGTATTTAGCCTGATGGTAATCCCCTCTGCCTCGAACACATCGGCCAATGCCGCGCCTAATGCCGGATCTTCCCTGGATAAAAGCGTTGAACGAGCGATGACGGTTACCCTGGCACCCAGGTGACGAAAGGCTTGGGCCAGTTCCAATGCCACCACTGATGCACCTAACACCAATAGATGTTGCGGTATGTGTTCGGCAATCAACGCACTCGTGGACGTCCAATACGGCGTGTCTGCTAAACCAGTAATGGGTGGTATCGATGGTTTAGCGCCTACCGCCAGTAAGATACGGTCGGCCTGTATCTCGTTTTCGCTACCGTCGGGTTGAGCGACGATTAAGGTATGGCGGTTTTTAAAATGCGCCATGCCACGGATTAGGGTGATACCGGGGTTGGATTCGAGAATAGCTTCATATTTAGCATAACGTAGTTTATCGACCCATTCCTGCTGCTGCTGGACCATGGCGCTACGATCCACCACAGGTGTGTTTAACGGTACGCCCGCAATATTGTGATGACCTTGAAGATGGGCGATGTTTGCACCGCGGATCATGATTTTTGAGGGGACACAACCAACATTAACACAGGTGCCGCCAATAACATCAGCACCTTCTATGATGGTGACGCGTGCGCCTTGTTCTACGGCTTTAATGGCGGCGGCAAACGCACCGGAGCCGGTACCGACAATGGCAATGTGTAAGTTGTTGCTAACCTTACTTATTGAATGCTCACTCATGTTGTCTATTCCCTATAGGGTTTTGGCCATTGGAATACTGTTAGTTCTATCTTGGCTCTATATTAGTTCTGTAATCGGGATGGATAACCCGCTTGTTCTGTGGCTAAGGTTAAGTCAGCTATGTTGACTTTACTGGCATCATAGGTCACCTTTGCCCAGCCGTAACCATCGCCTTCATATTTGGCAATAACGTCGGTTACGCCATCAATTTTTCGCAAGGCTTTTTTAACGGTAATTGGGCACATGCTGCAGGTCATCTTGTCAACGTCAAGGGTGATGCTTTTAAGTTCGCCTGCCAACAGCGCTGGCGCTGTAATTATTAGTGACATGACGATTATTGATATAGACAAAGTGGACAGTGCGAAAATTCGTTGCATTACAATTTCCTCGATGTTAAAAAAGTTCTGATACCGTGCAGTTGAATAGGTTTGTTAACCAATGCTTAATCATCCAACAACCAGGGTCCATACCAGGGGAAGGCGATAGAGGCCAGCACAATCACTGACACGATCCAAAAAATGATTCTTTGATGGCGCTCCCCGGCGGTTGTGGCACATGGGGCATCTACCGTGCAGGCTTTAGGCAGCAAATACAGTTTACGAAATGCCAAGGCGATAAAGATCAAAGCAAGTCCAATAAAAATGGGGCGGTAGGGCTCCAGCTTTGACAGATTGCCTATCCATGAGCCGCTGATGCCCAGGGTGAGCAAAATTAATGGCCCGGCGCAGCATGCCGAGGCGCTAACTCCGGTAATCAGGCCGGCGATGAGCGGCGCTTTAGTGCCCGAGTTTCCACGGGCGTCCTCACTATCGCTGTTTTGCGTCATGGGTGCTTCCGCTGTTTGATTCGTATCTGTGCTCGACATGGCAGCCTCTTTTAATGTCAATTTGAAAGGACTATAGCAGCCGTACCTAGGTACTGAGTCAAGGAGAGGAGAGGGTTAATTTGTTAATAGGTCATATTCAGGCAATGGCTTGCCTTTCTCACAGAGCGGGTAGCTTCTGTGAGAAAGGCAGGCACAACAGTGATGAAACTCAATTGTCAACAGCGTCTAATCACTGGTTGTTATCCGCAAGGATTCACTGGGCTTCAGATTGTTTGTTACTTCTGTCTGCTTTAGTGATCGTGAATGCCAAATGGCAAACAGGGCCGGAAAAACGATCAGTACGGTGAGCAACACGGAGACTATTCCGCCAACCATGGGTGCTGCGATTCGTTTCATCACGTCTGCACCGGCGCCGGTACTCCACAAAATGGGAAGTAATCCAAGCAATAGAACCAAGCCAGTCATTAACATGGGTCGGATGCGCCGACCTGCACCTTCGACAATGGCCAGCATTAAATCCTGCTGGTTGTTGAGCTGGCCGCTATCACGACGCTGCTGATAGGCCATGCCCATGTAAAGCATCATTAATACGCCCATCTCGGCGTCGAGCCCCGCCAGCGCAATCATGCCCACCCAAACGGCGACGCTTAAGTTGTAATCGAGTAACCACAGCAGCCATACCGCACCGATTAATGATAACGGCACAGCAAATAAAATGATGAGCGATTCCGTGACGGATTTACGGTTCATGTACAACATAAAAAACACGATAAAGATTGTGAGGGGAATAAGCATCTGCAGTTTTTCTTTAGCGCGTTCGAAGTATTTGAACTGTCCTGCCCAGTCCAGGCGATATCCGGCCGGTACTTCCACCTGCTCGGCAACCACCTGGCGGGCGAGATTGACATAGTCGGCGATACCGATTTTGTCGTTCACATCCACAAACACATAACCCACCAATTGTCCGTCCTCATTGCGCAGCATAGGGGGGCCGGTAACGAAGTTAAAATCGGCGAGCTGTATTAACGGAATTTGCGCGCCGCCTGGGGTGGCAACTAATACCCGTTGCAAGGACTCGGGATCATCCCGGTAATCACGGGCATAACGCAGATTGATGGCATATCGCTCGCGTCCCTCCACGGTTTCGGACACGGCAATTCCACCCACTGCGGCCATTATGGTGTCTTCTACATCACCGATGGTTAATCCATAACGGGCAATTTTGTCTCGGTCGATATCGAAATCCAGAAAGTATCCGCCGGTAATGCGTTCGGCAAATGCACTGCGGGTGTAAGCTTTCGTTCGGGAATCATTTTGTAAAGATTTTTCGATGGCGACGGCAGTGCGTTCAATGCTTGCCAACTCGTTGCCAAATACCTTAATGCCCAGGGTGCTGCGTATTCCGGTAGCCAGCATTTCAGTGCGGGTTTGGATGGGCATCCACCAGACGTTGGGCATGCCGGGGTAACGCAGTTTTTCATCCATTTCCGCAATCAGGTCATCCCAAGTGAGTCCTGGCCGCCATTGGTCTTTTGGTTTTAGGGTGATGACGGTTTCAACCATGGACAGGGGGGCCGGGTCCGTGGCACTGGTGGAGCGGCCTATTTTGCCGAACACACGTTCGACCTCGGGAAAGGTTTTTAATTCGCGATTCATGGATTGCAGTATTTTACCAGCTTCCGTTACCGATATTCCGGGCGTAGCGGTGGGCATGTATAAAATACTGCCCTCGTTGAGCGGTGGCATAAATTCATTGCCCAGTTGTTGGAAAACCGGAATCGTAACAACTAGTGCCGTTAATGCCAGACCAACCACGAACCATCGAAATCGCACGGCGAGCCTAACGATGGGAACGTAGGCGCTGACTAACCAGCGGTTCAGTGGGCTTTTGTCGCCGCGTATTTTGCCACGAATTAATAATATGGCGAGCGCTGGCGTCAAGGTTATGGCCAACAATGCGGCAAATCCCATGGAATAGGTTTTGGTATAGGCCAACGGACTGAACAAGCGGCCTTCGGTACCTTCGAGGGCGAACACGGGCATAAAAGAGACGGTTATTATCAGCAATGAAAAAAATATGCTGGGGCCAACTTCCTGCATGGCCTCTATAATAACCTGGGTTCGATTTGTCTTTTCTCCTTGTTCGTGCCATTGCTCCAGGCGTTTATGAATGTTTTCGATAATCACGATGGAGGCGTCCACCATGGCGCCAATGGCCACGGCGATTCCGCCCAATGACATAATATTGGCCGTTAGGTTTTGTTGCGCCATGGGGATAAATGCCAGCAGGATGGCGACGGGTAACGTCAATATGGCGATGAGTGCCGATCGAACATGTAATAAAAAGAGGGCGATGATCAGCGACACTACCAGCATTTCTTCGATTAATGTGCCTTTTAATGTGTCGATGGCACGTTCGATTAATTCAGACCGGTCATAGACCGTTACGATTTCAACGCCAGGGGGGAGCATGTCCTTTACCTCGGCTAAACGATCTTGTACCCGTTGAATAACGGCAAGTGCATCTTCACCGTAACGCATAATGACAATGCCGCCAACGGCTTCGCCTTCGCCATCCAGTTCGGCAACCCCTCGACGCATTGCAGGCCCTAAGCTGACAACCGCCACATCACTTAAACGTATAGGGACTCCGCTTTTGCCAGTACCGAGGGCAATTTTTTCCAAGTCGCTGGTGGATTTGATATAACCGCGCCCGCGAATAAAGTTTTCGTGTCCGGAAATTTCCAATACACGACCACCGACGTCATTGTTGGAGCGTCGTATTGCTTTTATCACTTTTTGTAACGGAATATTAAAAGCGGCCAGTTTATTCGGGTCAATATGAATTTGGTATTCCTTGACGAAACCACCAATGGAGGCTACTTCTGAGGCGCCCTTTACCGATTCCAGCCAGAAGCGCAAGGTGAAATCCTGCAGACTGCGCAGTTCCGCCAGATCATGCTGTCCGCTTTTATCGATCAGGGCATACTGGTACACCCAACCGACGCCGGTGGCATCCGGACCGAGCGTAGGGCGTACCCCTTCAGGCAACTTATCCACCGCAGAGTTTAAGTACTCCAGCACGCGAGAACGGGCCCAATAAATATCGGTTCCATCTTCAAAAATAGCGTAGACAAAGCTCAAGCCCATAAAGCTTTGCCCTCGTACAAACTCTACCTTGGGTGCCGCTAACAGGGTTGTGGTTAATGGATAGGTGATCTGGTCTTCCACCAGGTCGGGGCTGCGCCCCGGCCACTCAGTAAAAATAATCACCTGTACATCGGATAAATCCGGGATCGCGTCCAAGGGCGTGCTCAGTAATGCGCGGTAGCCAAAAAAGGTGGCGGCAGCGATTAGTAGCAAGGTTAATAACTTATTGGTGGCACTATAGGCAATTATCTTCTCAATAATGCCTTTTGACTTTATAGACGGAGGTGTCTGTTGAGGTTGGGTGTGCGTTACCATTGTTCAACCCCCGTTTTGAGTTTGGCTTCAGCTGCAATGAGGAAATTACCAGAGGTAACCACCTTATCGCCTTCTTTCAAACCATCGATAACTTCAATATAGTTACGGTTGCGAATGCCGGTTTTGATTCTGCGGGGTTGTAATCGTCCTTCTCCAAGGTCGATAAATGCAACCCTTGTTTGCCCAGCGTATAACACGGCACTTTCGGGTACCACCAGGCGCTCACCAAAATCAGGTCGCAAGGTGATTTGCACATACATATCAGGTCGTAAAAAGCCATCGGCATTATCCAGCACCACTCTCACTCGCGCCGTTCGCGTATCGTTTTCCATGAAGGGGTAAACATAACTGACGGTTCCCTGAAATTCGCGGTCCTGGAGATCAGGTAATATCACGGTTGCAGGCATTCCAACATTAATGTGGGGTAGCTCGTGATCGTAAAGCTGGGCTTCCGCCCAGACTTTGGATAAATCCGCAATGCGCAGGACTGGTTGACCCGACTTAACCGCGCTACCGGCGACCACGTGTTTTTTGATCACGGTGCCATTGGTTGTCGCCAGTATGGGGAGTTGTTCGAGGCTTTTGCCATTGCGTGCCAGTGCTTTGATTTGTTGTGTGGTTATATCCAATAATTGCAGCTTGTGTTTAGCTGCATCCGTAAACCTGGCGTAGTTAGTGCCCTTGGAGGTACGATGTTTTATGGCCTCAAGGTATTCCTCCTGTGCTGTTAATAACGCAGGGCTGTATACGGTGAACAGTGGGTCGCCTTTTTTTACCGGTGCGCCAACGTAGTTGCTGTAGAGGACTCCAATCCAGGCATCGTACTTCAAACTAACATCTGAGAGCCGTGTTTCATCATAGGTAATGCGTCCCACGGCGTGGATGGACTTGCGTATTATTTTTGATGTGACGACACCGGTGGTGACACCAATAAGTTGACGGCGTTTCTGATCGATGGTAATGGTGCCGGCGTTTAATTCTGCATGGCTAACGGGTACCAGATCCATGCCGCAGATGGGGCAAGTTCCCGGTGTGGCATTTTTTACCGAGGGGTGCATTGCACAGGTGTAATGGGCGATATCCCCTTGGGTGGCACTGGCCAGCGCCAGGCCACTACGACCTGTTGCCATATCAAAAATTAAATCAGTATGGCCGATGGATTCCACCTCGATATCTACCGCCAGGGGCCATTCACCGCTCATGCCTAATGCCAGGTCACCGACAAATTCGCCAGGCGCGATCTCCGTAAATTCTGCTACTGAACGCATGGCGGGCATGGAACCCATAGCAGGCATTTCAGCAACTGCACGTACTTTAGCGCCTGAAACCATTTGTTTATTCGCGTCACGAACCATCACGCTAATTTTATTGTTACCCACTTTTGGGGGATCAGGAAGCATGGTAACCAGCACGTTAAAAGGGCCGGCTGTAACAAATGCTGCATCCTCCATCGTAGCTTGCACGGTTGTGGTGCCCAATTTGATCGACCATTGGTTTTTCCACAATATACCGGTAACTATCCCGATAGCTATTAGCAACAGAATACCGTTGATGATACGTTTTTTTATCGGCATGATTTTTTCCCTATGAAAAATAAGGTAAAAGCGGATTCTTTAGGGCCAAATGCCTGTTGCAGCATCAGTGCCATTGGGCCAGTTGCGAACGGGGTGTTGTTGTCGTGGGGGTATGAATCCAGCGTGTTTGCCAATAAAGGCAAACTAAGAATGTTGATTCTGCCTTTTGGGCAAGATACTAATGTGTTTAACATAAACCAAACCTTTCAATAGTGGTAAAGGCGGCAAAAAAACTCGCTTAATTCGCAGCAAATAATTCGCAGCCGAAAATTCACTGTCAGTTATTCACAGCCAGGGCAAAATGCACCCCAAGTGGTGACAGCATTGATGGAACTAGTGAGAAGAGTGGCTAGATACGCAGGCGCTGGGTGCGCAGGTAAGTTGATGTGCCGGGTGATGATGGTGTAAATGTTGGTAATGCGACTAATGGAGCATAATTACTAACCGTGCCGGGTTGATATTCCGGTAATGTCGGCGGTGGTTGCGGCGCGTCGAGCAGTAATAGTTGTAACGTTGCAGATGTCGATGCAGGTGATGCATCGGTGACGCCATAGGAAACATTACAACAGGCGCTGGTTGAGATATTGGTGGAGTCGTAAGAGGTATTGTCGTTTGGGTTATTACATGGGGCGGCATTATCGGCACAATCCATTTTAATGGCGGTGTCGCAACAGCAACTTATCTGTTTTTCGCCATTTTTAAATTCGCAGGCGTAGACAGTCGCTACTTGTGTCAACAAGCCCCAGGATAAGAGGGTAAGTAAAATGATGCGGCGCATCATGCTGTGTCGAAATAGTCGCATAAATATTTTATCGGTCAAATGTCAAGATACTTTGAAGATAACAGACCGTTATAAATTGGTAAAGGTTCAAATGAAAAATATTTTATGGTGATGAGAAAGTGTTATGGTTCGTTAAGGGATATATACCCAAAGCGTTTGGGATTTAGGTATTTAGTGCGCGTTATATTTTTGTTCTGGCACCAACAGTAGGTTCCTTAAGAAAGCCGAAATGACGAGTAATAGCCGGTCTATTGCGAGGAATTTCAAAGCTTCCGCATCCTGCTCCCCTTGTCTACATCCCTGTAGACAACGCCGCCAGGATAGAAATAGGACAGCAATAAAGCCTAAATCCTAAACGCTTTGGGTATATAAGCGAGGTATATAAGCTAGCGTGCACTAGATTGGCGTTATTGATTCAATGATCAGTTTTGCGTAGGCGTTGAAAAAGGCCCATTCGTCTTCTACCGCGGAGGCATTATAGGATTCAGCTTTTAGATAATAGATGTCACTAATATCATACACCATGGCTAAATGGACGGCTGATCCTGGCATGGCGGCGAGTGCTTCGGTTGCTTCTGATTTCCGTTTAAACTGCGAGTCTATTTTTAACTCGGCCGCTATATCCCGCAATTGACTGAACTTAAGTACCTCCAGGCGGTCCTTTAAGGGAATTTTTCGGCCCCTAATGGCAATGCCCGTTTCCACTAAGGATTGGAGTTGTTGTCGATACGGGTGGTCTGACGGAATGTGCAGGGTTGTAGCGTCGCCATGGGTAAGCTCGGTGTAAACGTTAAAGTTCTCAATGAAGTTTTCATCGCCGAACTTGGTAATTAATTCATTAGAGATAATTCGAAATGCTTTTACGTTATCTTCAATCAGGTATCGTAGTTCGGATTTCGAAACAACATCAATATCGATACAGTCTGGCACCTCGCCAAGATTGAGTTTATTGATGGCGGCGGCTTTTTCATCTTCGGATGCCACATTGGTGGGTTTGCCTAATAATGAAAAGTATTGCGATCTTAGCTCTGAAAAATAGTTCTCAAGCACTGGTAATTCAGGGCAGCGTTTTGTAAAAAAGTAAGCAAGCTTTTTAGTGTCTCGTTGTTCGATTATCCCATGCATTTCCTGCATGAGCGAGTCGCTGAGCCCGTTTACGTGTAATCCCGGTACGATTTCTTTATCGCCCGGCTTGGCATTGTTTTGCGGTGCCGGCCCTGCCTGAGTTGCGGATGCCTTTGCGAGAAATTTACCCAATAGCCACAATGCGATTATTGTCAGTATTACGAGGAAAAGTGGGGTTTGGTTTTCCATTACACGCTTAAATTTAACACATCTGTTGAACTTATTGCGACTATTCGCCAATCCAGGCAATACCGTTGATGCGAGATTCCGTTACAGACTCGATATCGTCAGTCAATTCCCAGGCCAGGCTGGGAATTGACTGACATATTTGCCTTCCGGCATTGCTGCAGCACGCTTCAATTGGCATTGGTCTGGCTGAATTATATCCAGGCCAGTGCCGCTGAAACCGCATTAATACTCAATAACCTATACATTACAATGGGTTGTGGTGAGTTTGTGCGGTTATTTTTGTTACGTTAGGGCGCCCGCTGCAATTAACATCACCTATTACATCATATTGTCGTCAAAAGCGGTTATTTATTTAGTTAAAATTATATACAAACGAGGTGGAATAGCTAACATCTGTTTTATCCAGTGCATCACTCTGGGCGCTTAAAACTGGCGGTTCACTGTCGTGTGATATGTCCAGATTTAACCGCAAACTAAGTTTTTCTGTCATTTTAATTTCCAATGCAAACTGGTCGAATAGTCGTACATCATCGATTTCGCTCACGTCTGGTTGTAAATAAATGGTGTTTGCCAGGTTAAGTTGAGCATTCAAACGGATTTTATATACCCAATAGAAATTTGCTCGCCATGCATTTTCAGTGCGTTCGTCAGCGATGACGGCGTCGTTATAACGTTCTTCCGATCGAAAGGCGCCTAAACCCAGGATATTGGTACTTTGCTTTTTTTCCTGTTTTGACTGAGTTAATACAAATCTTAGACCGGCACCTAACAGCACGCGACTGGATAAACGCTTGAATTGGTCATCCTGGTATTGAGTGAAGACTTCAGTGGCTGTTACGTCAGTGTATTCCTTAATATAACGCAGGTGTAAAAATGATTTGTCAGTGTCTTTTATATCATTGGATTTGCCGTATTCCTGGGAATATACCAGGAATGATGAGCGTAACTGCTGTCGCCAATTGATCTTTGCCGCCGCCGTTGCAGAAATTTTATCGGTGTTGCCCCGGTCGCCATTAATCCCCAGGTTTACCTGGCTGCTGATGCCGTCTTTGGGTTCTTCAGCTCGAATGTTTTCAATGTTTACGATGGCATGGGCGGGCATGGCTAACAGGCATAATAATCCGTAAAGCAATACGCTCAGTGATTTGGTTTTCAAGGTCATGATTTTTTCTCTTTTCTACTTTTCCGAAACGATCTAAGTACCTAAGCAATATGCCACGCTACATTCACTGTATTTATAGGTGTTTATAAGTGAGTTTCACTCGTGGGCACCGTTACAACACGTGGATAGAGGCTGTTTTTTTTGTGGTTATTATTGCCAGGGCTGATTATAGTCACGATAAAATCGTTGTTGCCATTTCTTTTCTGTCGTTATTACTTGGTTGCAAATAATGTGTTGCAATGACGAATGCAAGTGTTACAACGACAAAAAAGTGTTAGTTGTGATCATTTATAGGAATGATAATTTTTGTGTAAACACGGCTATATACTCCAGTGATAAGGTATTGTGTGTATTTTTGTGTATGATCTTATATATACAAAGCAATGATCGTCAGTCACCGGCCGGCGTTATTGTACCTAATATTTTGTTCGAAAAACATCAGCGAAGTTATCAAACTCAGCGAGTTACCAGTGTAGTGTTAGACCGTAAGTCAATAAGCGGCTGTAATGCATTCAAACAAAAACCTGACAGAGGCAGGCGTGTTGTCCGTCAATAATTAGCGATTATACTCAGGTGAATAGGCCGTTGGTTTCAGCCCAAATTCGTTAAAGATGCTTGTATGTGAGGAATGTATCGACAGAATCGATAATCGAAGGTATGCTATTTATTGCTTGGCATTAAATCTAAAAGTGATTATATTCAATGTGTTGAAGAAGCATTATGTGCAATAATTGGACAAATAATTAAAAATTAAGTCCACTCTTGGATGAAATTTCGGTAAAATTCGAACTATGTTTCCTAAAGACCTAATAAATTTATCAGAAAATCAGCTAATCTGGCTAACACTGCTGTTGGTTGGGGCTATCGTTCTGGCTACCTTGGTGCTATGGCTGGTGCGTTATATCAAAAACACGGCTGATGATCGGCAAATAGAAAAAATAATTAAGGAGCAAAGCGAGGCCTATTCACGGGATATTATTATCTCTGACGGAATTTATGGCTATTTGTTTGTGGATTATCTGGTATTGCTACGGGGTAAAATTGTTGCGCTGGATGTTCAGCATCTCAAAGGTTATATTTTCGGGGCCGACCAAATTGAGCAATGGGCCCAGGTGGTTGACAACAAATCGCACAAATTTAAAAATCCGCTTTACCGCGTTCGTTTACTGGTGCAGCAGGTCAATCAATTGGTCAAAGAGGCGGATATTGAAGCCCGCGTATTGTTTGGCGCTGAAAGTAATTTTCCGAAAGGGGTGCCCGACGGGGTTCTGCGCATGGATACCTTTAAAGGTGAATTAAATAACCTGGCCAAGAATGATTACATGCATGAATCGATGCATAAGATTTGGGAAGAGTTATTGGATATCGCTAGGGAACATAAACAGCGCTATAACCTGGAATCACAGGAAGTTAAATTGGCGAAATAGCGGGTTTTAGAAGTTCACGACGCCAATGGTAAAAGGTAGTATTACAGCTCGCGAACCACCCGAAAACCAATAAAAATACTTTTAAAGCCAGGATTATTAGCTGCGCGATAGGCTGAACGTAAGTGTTGTTCATAACCGCTCCAGGAACCACCACGTAAAACACGCGAGGGTGTACGACAAGGCTTCGTTGCCAGGTCGCCATTGGTTTTGTCCACGAATACATTATCAATCCAGGCCGTACCGTCAGCTGGTGCACCAACATAATTTTCATGCCAGCAGTCTTCAGTCCACTCAAATAAGTTACCGTGCATATCGTATAACCCCCAAGGATTGGCGGCAAAGGTACCTACCGCAATAACTTTGCCGCGATATAATTTATTAACAGGGCATTCACCATAGGGGTTACGACCATGAAAGTTTGCCTGGTCGGTACTGAGGCAATCTCCAGTACTAAATGGGGTTGAGGTTCCGGCACGCGCTGCATATTCCCATTCAGCTTCAGTTGGCAGGCGGTATTGTTTGCCCGTTTGTTTGCTTAACCAGGCAATATATTGCTGAGCATCATGCCAGCTTACGTTAAATACCGGTGTCGTGATGCGCCCCCATCGTTCGGAGCCCCATCCAGTATCGCTGGGTTTAGTATGGTTGGTTGCCGTCACAAAGGCATCATATTCCTTAAATGTAATTGCGTACTGGCTAATGGCAAACGGTTTGGTGATAGTAACCCGGTGTTGTGGACCTTCATTCTGACTTCTGGAGGGTTCGTTTAATGGTGATCCCATTAAAAATTGCCCTGGTGGCAGCACAACCATGGTGGGTCCACTGTCTGTATTATTTTTTGCGCGATTTACCGTGACATGTATCGGATCTTGAAACGTTGTGAAAGCTGGATAAACCATGTGTTGCTGTGCAGCACATGCTGCCAAAAAATAGCTAATAAGTAAAAGCGATAGATCTCGTAAGAATACGTTGACGTTAATAGGTGGCTTCATAATCGCATTATAAAACATTTATGCGATTAAAGTAGTCACAAAAGCCGTTCTTAATAATAGCCGTACCTGGTGATTATCAGAACGAGCAAAACCATATTATGAAATGGTCCCCTTGATATCACCTGGCACTCAACATTAACTGTTCTGAATACTCCAGTTCCACGCGGCGGTTTTCCAGCTGGTTTTCAGTCAAGTCCAGAGGGGTTGTTTCGCCATAACTATCAACAATTAGCTGTTGAGTTGGTGCACCATACGTCACCAGAATTTCATATACCAGCCTGGCGCGTTGCTCGCTTAGTGTTTTGTTGTAGTTGGCGGGGCCCTGGCTGTCGCTGTGGCCGCTTATTGTTAATGTAAGTTCCGGTGCCGTGGTTAGAAACAACGCGTGTTGTTTTAAAAAGTGCACGTCCAGCTGGTCAAGGTTGTATTGATCACTCTCATAGTTAAATACGTATTTTTCGGGTAAATACCGGTTGGTTAGTATGGTTTGCTTTACGCTAAGCAGTTTAGGTTCACTGGCTCGTGCTTCGTTGTTTGGCTTATAGACTGCGTGTTGCAGGTGGGCTGCATTGGTTTCCGGGGTTTCATTGGCGTTTTCACGGAACGACAATGTTGTTAAGTCATCCGAATCCAGTGTGGTATGGTTTTCGGAATAACTGTGTTCGCTGTTTTGAGTGGGCACTCCCTTTTCATTCCCGTTGGACGTACATCCAACAAATAATGCGATTGGAAACATTACGACAATAAACGTTTCGACGATGCGTTCTTTCTTCCGGTTCATGGCAGTTATTCCTCATTTAATTCGTCAGGTGGATTTGTTGTTAACTGGTTACCATTAAACAGGTGCAATCGGTACACGGGCGGGCGGGAATCTGGAAATGCGCCAATAAATTATGGCGAATAATGGCAATTGGCCCACTGTGTAATGAGTAAGGCGAGCGCGGGGTTTAGGTTATATCGTTAAAAAGCGATTAAATGGATTGGCTAATTACTTGATTGTTGATTATACTTCGTGCTGAAAATAGTACCGGATACATCATGTATACGGTTTGGCCGGACACATTAACGTGCTATTAATGCTTATCATTGGCTTGAAATAGCAGGTAAGCGGATTCCTTAAATTCGGCGCATTATGCGGCCTATCTACTTATTTTGTTATTGGAGATCATCCATGTTTAGAAATAAATTTGTCAATTTGTACGTCAACCAGATGGTCATTATTTGTATATTGCTATTCAGTGTTCAATCTGCGGCTAGTGCAGCAATGGTGTCGACGCCCGAGTTAATTGAACAGCATGTGGTGGAAACGAATAAGCAACAGGTTATGGCGTTGTTAAAGCAAGATCATGTTCAGACCAAATTAATAGAGTTGGGTGTTAATCCTGCGGATGCATTACAACGCGCTGAGAACATGACGACTGAGGAAATCCAACAACTGGCGCTGCAAATGGATCAACTCCCTGCTGGTAGTGGTGTAGTTGGGACCGTTGCCTTTGTGTTCCTGGTATTATTGGTGACAGATATTCTTGGTTTTACTGACATATTTCCCTTTGTTAAAAAAACCGTGCGTTGAAGAAACAGTTTGATGAAGAAACGGTTTGTTAAGACAAATGCCCGTTAAACAAAATACTGCACAGAATGCGTGTTTTCCGATGGCTTAAACACCACGTCAACCCTCTATTTTTGATGGGGGGTGTTTTGAGTTTGTTGTCTGCCTGCAGCACCACCCTGGAAATTGATGCGTTACGTCAATCTGAGCCGGCGTTTTACGCCGACGTTCAGTCCCCTTTGCTGCCTTTTTTCCCACAACAGGATTATCAATGCGGGCCTGCTGCACTGGCCATGGTGTTGGCGTGGTCTGGCGTTGATGTAACCCCCGATGAATTGGTGCCATTGGTTTATCTGCCACTACGGCAAGGCAGTCTGCAGATAGAACTGGTTGGTGCCAGCCGACAGTTCAAACGTTTGCCTTATGTTTTATCACCGTCCTTTACTTCATTAATGTCCGAACTGAAAGCGGGGCATCCGGTTATTGTTATGCAAAACCTGGGATTAAGCTGGTATCCAAAGTGGCATTATGCCGTAGTGATAGGAATGGATTTAGCCTTGAATCAAATTTATTTACACTCCGGCACAACAAAACGCTATGTTCTAAATCTGGATACGTTTGAGCGTACCTGGGGGCGGGCGGAAAAATGGGCTTTGGTGGTATTGCCGCCTGACAGGTTGCCCGCGTCGGTTGATGTTAACGGGTTTTTGAAATCCGTTGCTTATTTTGATCGTCAAGGAACAGCATCTGTCACCGAGCCTGCGTACAACATGGCTGTGAAGCGTTGGCCAGGCAATATTGTCATTAACATGGCGCTGGCCAATATTAATTACCATCGTCACGACCTGGCGGCAGCGACATTGCTGTACCAATCTGTCATTACTCAGCACCCGGCGTACGCGCCTGCCCACAATAATCTTGCGCAGGTTTTAATGGAGCAGGGCAAGGCAGCGTTGGCATTGTTGCATGCTGAAAAAGCAGTGAAGCTGGGTGGACCATTTGCAGATAAATACCGCGAAACCCTGGAAGACATTATGGTGTTACGTGATGCAACCCCTCAGTGACCCCGTAGCGTAAGCCTGAGCGGTATAAGCCGCCTAAATGGTGGTGGGGTTATGCGGTAGCAGTAAATGTAATGGAAAATACAACGCCGGACTGATCAGGCTTGTTATTGGCGGTTACTTTTGCGCCGTGAAATTCCGCTATCAGCCTTACAATATAAAGGCCTAAGCCTAGATGCGGTTGTTTCCCGCGCTTATCGCGCAGAGAAACCATGGAGTCAAATAAGTTGTTTTTCATTTTATCTGGCAATACCGGGCCATCATTAATGACTTGTAATTGAATACCGTTTTCCATTTTCGTCAGTTGTACCACGATGGGGGTTTTTGGTATGGCGAAGTCCATGGCATTGGAGACTAATTTGTCGAGCAGTTGCGCAACGAGGTCGGGTACGCCCAGAATGAAATAGGGCTGGTGTTTTGCGTTGTGCATAATTAACGTAAACTCCCTGTCTTTATGGGCAATCTGGTATCCGTTTACACAACTTGAAATAACATTGCCAAGGTCAAAGTTTATCTTATCCTCGGTTTGTATTGTCTGCTCCAGGCGGGTTGCTTCACTCATGCGGGTTAATATGTTACTAAGTCGTTCAATCCCTTCTTTGGCGCGACGGCTGTAAGCTTTGTGTTCATCGTCAAGGGTGGCCGATTCCAGGTTTTCCAATGAAGATCGCACAACGGTAATGGGGGTGCGCAGTTCGTGTGATAATTTGCTCGCCATGGTTTCGAGGTAGCGGTTGTATTCCGCCAGCCTATTCAGCATACCCGCTATACTGCGGGATAAGTCGCCGATTTCATCACCTGCTCTGGAGGGTTTGACGTGCCCTATCACCCGGCCATCGCTGCCGATGGATGCATCGGCGTTATCTCTTAACTGGCGAACCCGAATTGATAAGCGTGTGGCAAATATAAAAACCGTGAGTGCGGCAACGAGCATTGCGAGCATGCTTAGGTTAATCAGTATTTCCACCGCGCGATTTTGCAAAATGAGAATGCTATTGGATGTTTCCTCGATTGCGACACTCCCCACCACTGCTGTCGAATCCGTTACGGGGTAAGCCGCTGTTAATATATTGACGCGCTCATCCGGTGTTTGTCGCCAACGGGTGGCGGGGTTGCCCTGCAATGCCTGATGTACCTCCGGCGTGTTTAATTCTGAGGCAGTTGACAAATCATCATGAAACTCTTTCGGTGGCGTTTTAAGCACGCTGCGGTAAACTGCACGGATGATGGCACTGAACAGATTGCCATCTGTATTGGGTTCGGTATCCAGCTCATATATATCGCTGTTGTTATCCTTCAGGCTGCCATTTAGCGCGATGACTTTGTCGTTCTTATCCGTTACCCAAATGCGGGAGCCCGCACGATGCAGCCGATTCAGTAAGTCATCTATTTTTGGCGAGGGCACGACGATTGTGCCGATATCCTGTATTTGCGGCGATCCAGTGGTGCGCACAATGGTATTTATTTTTCTGTGTTTGGTGTCATCAATATCCGCAATGGCAAATGCTAGCTTTCCGCCTAACATCAGCAAGGGAAGTTTTAGTTCAATATTATATCCCTGTTGCGTATTACGCATGAATCCGATAATGCGTGGTTCTTCAAGCACGTTTTTGTTGTCGCTGTTGGGTTGTGGTAACTGGTAGCTGGTTAGTTTTCCCTCCTGGCGCGCTGATAGTACGTAGCGTACAAATTGCCCGTTAGCATTTTGCATTGCAATTTGCAGATGATCGCCATTGTCAATACGAGTGCCGGATAGTGAGCGAAACACGGTATTGTCATCGGTTACTTGAAATAGTACGTATAAAAACGGTTTAAAACTACCGACTCGAAACTGAAACGAAAGTGATGATCGTGCCTGTGCAGTACTCGATTGGCCAGGTAGATCGCTAAACAGATATACCCGTTCTTTATAGTTATTCCAGTCATCTATGTTGCCATCAATTTGAATTGCGGTGGTTAGTGGCCGTACGTATAGATGTTTACTGTCCGAGTCAACGGCGGGGCTTGCCTTGGTAACAAATAACTCGGGTTGGTCGCTGAGGATAGCGGCAACTATTCGCGCCCGGTCGAGTAATTGTGATTCCTGGCGTTCGCGCAAGTACTGCTCCATTTCATTAATATACTGGTAACCCACCCAGGGAATAATCAGTAGGGAGGTAGATACCAACACCAGTTTGCTGCGGATGCTTAAAGAAAAGGGGTTGGCTGATCGAATCTTGTCGAATAGCGCGTTAAGCGATGGTATGTTGAGCACGACGGTTCACTGGGGAATATTCAAAGGGTTGTGGTTACACGGTAACGTTTATTTTGGGTAATGTATTTAACAGATGACGTTCATAATAGGTCAGGGTATTCTGTCGCCATGCGGTTATTGCTTTTCCACCCAACGATACCCCATTCCATAGACGGTATCGATGTGGTCAAAACTGCTGTCCTGCGCTTGAAATTTTTTACGGATGCGTTTTACGTGTGATGTTATGGTGGCGTCATCCACCACAATTTTTGCCTCCTGCATAAGCTGATCCCTGTTTTTAACATGGCCGGGGTGCAATACCAAAGTGTGTACCATCCAGAATTCCGTGAGGGTCAAGTCAATCACCAGTGTTTTCCAATGCACACTAAAACGATCCATGTCCATTGTCAGGTCACCACGCTTTATTAAGGTTTCTTCTGCAGGCGGATGATTTAATAATTCCTGGCGTCGGAAAAATGCTGCAATACGTGCGCATAAATTTGGGATGCTAATATCTTTGGTCTGGTAATCATCTGCGCCCAGGCGTAATCCCGAAATTATATCCAGATCGCTGTCTCTTGCGGTTAAGAATATGATTGGCAAGGTCGTGGATATTGCGCGCAGCGCGCGGCATAACTCAAATCCACCATCAACTTCATTTTCGAGCCCAATATCGAGCAGCACCAAATCGGGCAATTTACGATTAAAGCCTTGCAATGCGTCCTGTCGATTGGCGTACATTTCAACCTCGTAGCCTTGTTTTCGCAATGAAGCGGCGTAGTTTTCACGAATTGCAGGTTCGTCCTCTACAATGGCAATATTTTTTGCCACTTTCACTCTCCTTTAAATATCAGTATGTTATGGCCTTTATTTGAATTATTTTCTAACAATGTCGGATTATACACTACCATACCTATAGACCAAATGCCGGTCAATTTCAGGTTTGCCCGAATTCGTCAGAATTCATGTCCATATTGCCACTTTTAACCCCAGCCTATGCCATGTTCCGGCGCTTTAATGATACCTAACGAATCGCAAATTCTGGCGCGCCCAGGGACTTCCTCCTACATGATTTGCCAGGGACGGCACGCTGGATCAAACGATACGGATAGATGACAAATACTATGAATTGGAGTGACAAAAAATAATGACAATACTAACCAATCAACGCCTGACTACCGTGACCAAGTCATCAATTGTACGCGATGCGTTATTGGGATTAATGGCGAGTGTCGGCGTGGGCTTGCTAAGCTCATTGGTATTCGTTTTAGTGGTGTTGTTGTTTTCAAACGAAGCACTGGCGGACCTCAACGATGAGCAACCAGTTCCAAATGAAGTGGGTTTTTCGGATGTACAACAAGGTAGCCTGCTTTTTAAAACACAGGCCAGCGGGGTTTTTCATATTGCCCCTACTGTGGATACCAAGGTAAACATGACCGTAACGGGAATGTTGTTGCGGTCCCGTGTTTCACAAACCTTTACGAACCCGGATAATCATTGGGTGGAAGGTATCTATGTGTTTCCCTTACCTGAGAATGCCGCGGTTGATCACATGCGAATGGTTATTGGTGAACGTGTTGTGATTGGGGAAATTAAAGAGCGCAGTACGGCTAAAAAGCTTTATGCCAAGGCGAAAAGGGAAGGAAAAAAAGCAGCGTTAATTGAACAGGAGCGCCCGAATGTGTTTACTAATTCAGTGGCAAATATTGGCCCGAATGAATCCATTACGATTGAAATTGAATATCAACAAACCTTGACGTACCAACAACGACAGGGTGTGGGGCAATTTGAATTACGATTCCCCATGACTTTAACCCCACGATATATACCGGGTAAGCCTGCCGAGCCTGCGGAGCAACTTGAATCAGTTAATACTTTTCAGGGTAATGGTTGGGCTCTCAATACGGATGTAGTGTCCGATGCATCGCGCATTTCCCCACCACATCATGCTAATGATAGTGCCACTAACCCAGTGTCGTTGACCATTGATCTCAATGCTGGTTTTCCAATAAATGAAATTAGCAGTCCATATCATGATATTCATACCACGTACGAGGATGAGGGACACTCAGTTATTACCTTGGCAGAGGGCGTGGCGCCGGCCGATCGTGACTTCAGTCTTGTATGGAGTATTGATTCTGGTTACGCCCCTAAGGCTGCTTTGTTTAATGAAACAATCGATGGTGAATTATATCACTTAATTATGGTCATGCCGCCGACCGATGGTATTAGTGGTTCTCAGCATATGCCGCGCGAGGTGGTATATATTATTGATACCTCCGGTTCAATGGGGGGGCAGTCGATAGCACAGGCAAAGGCAGCCCTGACGTTTGCATTGCAGCGCTTACGCACGATCGATACGTTTAATGTTATACAATTTAATTCGGATGTTAGCTCGGTGTTTGAGTCGGCACTTCCGGCTACTGCTGGCAACCTGCGAACGGCGTTAAAATATGTGGATTCTTTGTATGCAACAGGGGGAACCGAGATGTTACCGGCGCTCTCCAGAGCACTGATGGGTAATCACGAAGGCGCAATGGTCAGGCAGTTGATTTTTTTAACCGATGGCAGTGTGGGTAACGAAGACCAGCTTTTTTCGCTCATTGAGCAGGAATTGGGTAACAGCAGGCTTTTCACCATTGGAATTGGTGCTGCGCCCAACAGTTTTTTTATGACAAAAGCCGCCCAGTTTGGCCGTGGTACATTTACTTACATTGGAAATGCCGCTGAAGTGACCACCAAAATGAATGATTTGTTTACTAAACTGGAAACGCCGGTGATGACAAATTTAACACTTCGTTGGCCGCAGCACTTGCAGGCGGAAGTCTGGCCAAAACGTCTACCGGACCTCTATTTGGGCGAGCCGCTTATCCTGTCGGCAAAAACTCAGCCAGCGGCTGGTGATGTGGTCATTGAGGGGGAACGCCTTAACACCCGCTGGCAGTTAAATATGCCATTGACTAAAAGTGATGCCAGTAAGGAGGCTAGCGGCGTTGGGTCACTATGGGCAAGAAGAAAAATAGACTCGTTAATGGATGCCATACATGAAGGAGCGGATAAGAATGATATAAAAGCTGCGGTTGTTAACGTTGCGTTGCAACACCATCTGGTTAGTAAGTTTACCAGTTTGGTCGCGGTGGATAAGGCTCCGTTGCGACCAAATGGTGCGCCGGTCAACTCTCAAGCCGTTGCCAATAAGATTCCCCATGGTTCGACAATGACAAGCCATGGTAACGTTGTAGGTTCATTTGCCAATACTGCAAGTGCAGCCCCGGTGAAAATAATCATTGGGTTGTTGTTACTTACGTTCTCCCTTGCTGCAGGCTGGCGATTGAACCGACAAGAGGCGCGGTATGCGTAAACCGCGCCTCACCCTATTGTTACTGTTGGTCGCCATCACTGCAGGTGGCTGGCAATTTGGCCAGGGTGTGTATCTGTATTTTAAAGCTGAGTTGGCACAATCATTGTTGAAAATGGCCTGGTATGATTCGATACGGACTCAGCAAAACATTAAGCCCTGGCCCTGGGCGGATACCTGGCCGGTTGCACGCATGCAAGTGCCGGCACTTGGTGTGGAGCTTATCGTATTGGCCGGTGATTCCGGTAGAACACTGGCATTTGGTCCCGGGCATCAGTTTGGTACCGTTCAGCCGGGTCAGGTGGGTAACAGTATTATTAGTGCTCACCGGGATACCCATTTTCAGTTCTTACAACGGTTGTCGGTAGGCGATGATGTATTGGTCGAAGACAAACGGGGTGCTGAAAAACATTTTGTAGTAACGGATTTTCACATTGTTGATTCACGTATCGCGTATATTCCACTGGATTACGATGAGCCTGCATTGACGCTGGTAACCTGTTACCCGTTTAATTCAATTGTAACCGGCGGCCCGTTACGTTACGTTGTGTACGCCCGGCAGATTGGTGACGTGCCTTTAAATGACAGTGACGGACTAATGCCATTGCCGGATGCAATATTGTCGGGCACGTTTGTGGAAACCCACATTTAGTGGTTGGAGTGTAGTATTCCCCGGCAATTGGCCATTAATTTTCATCACTAAAATAGGCAATATGGCCCTTAGATGTGATTGATGTTTTATTGGTGGTGGATTTTGTCGTGCTGGAATGCAGCGTTTTTAGTCGACCGGTTATCGCGATCTTTTTGTCCTTAGTCTGATATTTGCGAGGTAGTTGTAATATTAATTCCGGGTTGTCCAATGGCATATTGTTATATAGCAGGAAACCGTTTTTAACCAGGATTTTTTTACCCGCTTTTTTATAGCTGCCATTGATTACATGAAGCCGTCCTTTGGCTATTATGTCCTGGTCCCTGATGTCGGTAAACTGCAGGTTTCCCTTTACCTGCGCGTTTAAGCCATAACCACGGAACCATACGTTATCACCAAACAGTATTCTTAGCTGATCGCCATCAGTTTTTCCCTCTTTGTTGCTTGCAAGGGTTGGGTTAATTAAATTGGTAAAAAAATATGCCGCGTTGTCGAGGTTATTAAGTCGAATAGTGGCTTTCGGTACGCTCACGTAGCCTGATGCACCAAAATGGCTGACGTTATTTTTAATCGACACGCTGGGTGAAACCACCAGTTGGGCTTCGGGTCTTCGTAACAGTGAAAAATTTTCTCCGGTAAGTACCAGTTGCGATAAGTTTAAATGACGGAATGGGTCATTGATGTGGGCGGATATATCCAGGCTTCCCTGGCCAGAAACCACTGAGCCTGTCAATGAAAAACCCTGTCTGACATTACCCTTACTCTGCAGCTTTTTGCTTTGCAATCGAAGTTTGGTTAATTCGATACCCATCGGTGCAATTTTTAACGAATCGCTACGAAATTGTGTCGCTAATGTGTCCCCCTTAAAGGTTATTTCGCCCTTAGGGCTGTTTAGCATGGTTTTGCCGGTTGTGGGCCATCGGATATTGCGCCAATCGGTGGCGACGTCCAGATTGGCTGGAAACGGCAGATTCGAGGTATAATGCCAGGTACCTGAGGTGTTGATGCTTTGTTTGGATTTTTTTCTCCCAACAGCGGCAGATATGGAAAATACGGCGGCCTCATTGCTGACATGACTCCTGACGTTAGTTTTCCAGCGCTCGTTGAATTCATCCGTCACATCAATATCGCCTTTAACCACCATGTCATTCAGTGTGCCTTTCGCAACAATATCACCTTGCATGATGTTAATGGGCCAACGTGAATCAATACGCTTGGTTTCGATTAATTCCAATTTGGTCGTGATATCCCAGATCGGATCGCTGAAAGGGCTGGTCACCATACCTTCTATGGCAATCGCGGCGGGCGCATTTAATTTTTGTAGAAAACGTAACTGATTTGCGGTGCCAACGATGGTACCTTTACCGGATATGTTGAAATCAGTAACCGGTGTGAATAGGGATGATTTTGTATTCAGATTAATTATGTTATTGCTGGATATGCCGATATTACCGGCCAATTGAAATTTACCATAGCTTGATTCAAAGTCGATGGCATCGATAAACAAATCTTTATGCGCATAAATTCGATTTAAACGGATATTGGAGAGATTGTATAACGTGCCATTGGCGCCAATGATGCGAAGTTGATCAATGGATCCACTTTCTATTCTCGATGCAGCTGGCAGGGCAGATCGGTTCACTGCCGACTCGTAATAATTTTTACTCATTCGCAGGGTGGCCAGGCTGCTGTCAAGTTGATCGATGAACAATTTGCGTTGTAACAGCGCGGGGATACTCCAGACTAAATTGACTTGACTGAAGTGGAGATGAAATAAATTCGACCGTAGACTTACATCATGCAAGGTCATTGGGCCGATCAATGAATGTTGGGCTTCGCCGATGGTTACCTGAAATTCATCTTGATCGAATCCGCGATTTAAATACCACTCCAGCCCGGCAGCGGTGAAAAATAGGAGATACATTCCGCCCGTGGATAGTAGCGTTGTGGCCATTATCGCCAGCAGAAATCTTCGTTTAAGCGTTTTATTCACGCACTGAATTCCCCAGCCTGATATCCTGGAGATATGTTGATTACCTCTCAGGGACAGGTTACCGTTTTTTTATTATGGTTAATGAGTCCGCTCGGTTTTACTTTAGTTGAGCACAAAAGACTGAATACTTTTCAGTGTTGCGCCAAATCACTGCTGCGCCAAATCATGTGGCGAAGAAGATTGAAAATTCGAAGTCAGCATAATAAAAACGATTGTTGTTGTTATACTAGATAATAGTCAGAATATTGCCGATGTCAAAGTACGCGAGGGGACTACGTGCTGATAAAGTAGCCAAACCACAGGTGCTACCGGCACTACATAAGCACCATTCATAGCGCTGTTTTTACGCTGCCAACATACTTACGGTTTAATTATTTGACAATTATTTTGTGTCTTTATGGACGCAATGGTTGCTGCAATGTACGCCATTAGCGAAAAAACCATAGAATCATCATGGCTTGAATGTGTAGGGTTGGTTGTCGGTTCGGTACTTAGGTATTGATGATTTACGGCTGATTTTGCCCGGTTGGCAGAATTGGGGAAATCGTATTACTTAAAAATCCAAAATAGCACCATACCTACGACGACAAATAGTGCGAACAATGTAATCAAGACCACGAAAGTGCGGTTTCTGATGTCCCCGACGGTTTGATTGATGGCGGTGTACAATTGTTGCTGGTCAGATTCATGCTGTGCGTTGATCCCCTCAATACCCAGATCAAACATTGATAGGTTTTTATATTTTTCGATTAGTGCTTTTAAACTATCGTTGGTGCTGGTATCGCAACATAACCACTGGTCAGCAGCTTGTTCTCCAGTTTCAATGATGTTTTCGATTAAATAATATTTTATGGATAAACGTTTAAGGGATTTTGTGATTCCACTTGCATTTCGTTCGCTGATGCCGCAAAGCGCTACCAATACATCGACCAAGGTGGTTTTGCTGAGATAGGAGGGCACGCCAGATTGTTTTCTGAGCTGTTTTTCCGCACCGTAAAAGAAGGCGCAGATTGCCAGGACAAGAAAGGTGCTTTCCGAAATTAATCGCTGATTAACACATTCCAGTTGAGATTGCGCAAAGCTTTCGATGATATTATTACTTTGTTCCGTTTTCGTCGCGTGTTTGGGGACCATGAGTTACCACGTTCGTTTGCCAGTTTATTGGGTAATGTGAAGTGCTAGGTGTCATGGTTATTATTTATGCACGCAGTGGACCAATATTCTAATGCATCAACGATTTGGAGCGGGTTGTGAGTGTCTCTTAACCTAATTTAACCCGTGTTTAATGTCGCAATGAAATATTTTGTTTTAAAAGTAACCAATATTAGTGCGTAGGGAGGTTGCCGTTGTGTAACCTGCAGTTGTATCTGTATTGATCGCTTGGGCCAATTATTGGTACGCCAATCTTTACCATCGTATCTTTTTAATTAGTTAAACTTATGCTGCGACTCCAGGTCTTATGGAAATGAGTTGTTAAAATAATAATGCAATTTTTTTAGATGGAGTCTAATCCAACACTAAGATTTTTGCTCAATTTACGCGCAAGGAGCGTGCAAGGAGTGAGTAATGGGCGAAACACTAACCAATTTAAAGCAGGTATTAAGGTCAACCAATATAAACATGTTGTCAAAAACCAATGTGGTTGCAACGGGAATTGGTTACAAGTATGTTAATGGTAAAAAGACGAATGAACTTTGTATCGTCTGCTCCGTCACTGAGAAAAAACCCGTTAGTCAACTATTGGCTGCGGACAGTATACCCCGCAGCTTAAATGGATTGGCAACTGATGTTGTGCAGTCGGGGGTCATACGTGCGCAACAATTCAATGGCCGGTATCGACCGGCGCCTGGGGGCGTGAGTATCGGTCATCGCGATATTACTGCCGGTACATTGGGCTGTTTGGTTAAAAAAAATGGCCAAGTATATATACTCTCCAACAATCATGTATTGGCCAACAGCAATGATGCAAAGCGTGGTGACGCAATCTTGCAACCTGGCCCCATCGATGGAGGAACACTACCCGCTGATTTAATCGCGCACCTCGAAGATTTTGTTACCATAAGTTTCGGTGATAACGGTGATGATGGAGGCAATGGGGGTGGTGGTGATTCGGGCTGCGGCATGGCAAATACGGCAGCCGGTTTGCTCAATGGCGTTGCCGCCATGCTAGGAAGCAACGCCCGTTTAAAGGCGATTTCCACCCAGGTTGTGGAAAACCTGGTGGATGCGGCGATAGCAAAACCGGTGAACCCACAGGACTTAAAAGCAGACATTCTGGAAATCGGCACCATACAGGGTACTTTAACGGGTGATCTTGGCCTGGCCATTAAAAAAAGCGGTCGCACAACGGAATTCACCACGGGGGAGATATTACAAATCGACGCCACGGTTGATGTGCAATATGGGCCGGGACAGGTGGCTCGATTCACTGACCAATTGGTGGCGGGTGGAATGAGTCAGGGCGGGGATAGTGGTTCAGCTGTCCTGAGTGAGAACAATCAATTGGTTGGTTTGTTATTTGCCGGGAGTGCAAACAGCACTATAATAAATCGCATGGAAAATGTTTTTTCAACGCTGGGTGTGAGCCTGTAGTAATGGCTATTATAGGTGCGCTACTGCTACTTATTGCGTTGAATGTTGGCGCCAGTGAGGTAAACGCAATGTCCGATTCGGTGCAGGAAGTAAAAAAAAAGTACGTTCAACAACTAATGGCGATTGAGGGAGTGCGCTCCATCGGCATTGGAAGGAATGCACAAGGTGAAGTTGCCATCATCGTCGGTTTGGATAAACCACAGACCGAACTGCAGGCGCAGATACCGCCAGAGCTGGACGGGTATCCGGTCGTCATCCAAACAGTCGGGAAGATTAACGCGCAATAGTTAACGATGGTCGTCAACGGTGGTAGTTAACTATAGTAGCTAACTATCGTAGCTAACGATGATAGTTAACTACTATTGTTTACAATAATAGCTAACAATGATGCGTTAATACTAGGGCGTTGGGGATAATTTACTGTCAATTGACGCGCTATGCGTGTATAAAGATTTTTGTGATTAGTGAATCAATGCGCAACAAATCATTTGGGTAACAGCGGAAAACCGGGTTTTCCGCTGTTTTAGCTAACATATGATGGCTATCCAGTGTAAAGACCAGTGTCTGCCAATCAATCTCCTGCACAGAATTTATTACAAATCTGGAAAAACCTTTCTTCGTATCCAGGTGGGAAACAGTTGTTTAGCTTGTTGCTAAAATGGCGGATTCCCTATTCGGGCAGTATCGGTGCAACGGTGATGTCCATGCAGCCCGGCCATGCTCGACTACGATTACGTGATAAACGATCGATACGCAATCATTTAAACTCAATTCATGCCATCGCACTGACTAATCTGGGCGAGCTAACCAGTGGACTGGCCCTTAATATGGGATTGCCCTGCGATGCACGGGGCATTGTTCTGGACATTTCAACCGAGTATTTTAAAAAGGCGCGTGGTACTCTTATCGCTGATTCTCAATGCATTATTCCTACGATCAAAGGGGAAATGGATTATTATGTTGAGGCCGATATCCGTGACGAACAGCATGATAAAGTTGCCAGTGTTCGCGTTAAATGGCGGCTGAAAAGCATGGCGGCATTATGAATGATAACACTGGCAATGCCGATAATCGATATACCAACAATCGGTATGCCAATACCACAAACAGCGGTAAGATCAATACGGCGCAAAGTAGTGACCGGTTTATCCAGCAGGCCGGTATAGCGTTGCCGGTGATTGGTGGTGCTATGTATCCCTGCAGTAATCCGGAACTGGTTGCTGCAATTTCAGAAGCCGGTGGGATTGGTATCGTTCAGCCTATTTCCCTGACTTATGTGCATGGCCATGATTTTCGCGAAGGACTGCGTTATATTCGGACGCTTACCCGTCAACCTGTCGGAATGAATGCGTTAATCGAGCAGTCATCAAAAAAATATCATGAGCGTATGGTGCATTGGGTAGAGCTAGCGTTGGAGGAAGGCGTGCGTTTTTTTGTGACCTCATTGGGTAAACCCAATTGGGTCGTTGAGCGTGTGCATAAAGCCGGTGGAGTGGTTTACCATGACGTTACCGAGCGAAAATGGGCACTGAAAGCGGTTGACGCGGGTGTTGATGGTTTAATCGCTGTTAACGATCGAGCTGGAGGACATGCGGGGGAAAAACGATATGAGGTATTGTTTCAGGAATTGTATGATTTAAACCTTCCGCTGATTTGTGCCGGTGGTGTTAGTACTGCGGAGCAATTTCGTGATGTGCTGGACGTGGGGTATAGTGGAATACAAATGGGCACGCGCTTTATTGCCACAGAAGAGTGTAACGCGAGTCCTGCGTATAAGCAGGCAATTGTTGCGGCTGACGAGTCTGATATTGTGCTCAGCGAGCGCATTACCGGCATTCCCGTTGCCATTATTCAAACGCCCTATGTTCGGCGCACTGGAACAAAAGCGGGATTCTTTGCCCGCTGGATGTTAAAAGGCGGTGTAACGAAATCAATCATGCGAATTTTTTATACCTTACGGTCATTGGGGCAATTGAAACGAGCCTCATTGGATAAAGCCGGTAACATGGCATACTGGCAGGCAGGAAAAAGTGTCGGTGCAATACAGTCGATCCAATCGGTTAGTGAGATTATGAAGCCCTTTAAAAAAATATTTGAAAAGCCCTGAGAGGGTTATAAATGTAATGATGATAAGTTATCTTGCTTTACGAACAAAATATGAAACATAAAAATATAGGGTTTACTAGCCCAGATAATAAGCAGGCTCACGACTAACAGAGTCTATCTGCTCTTAAAACAAAATATTCTCATTTTACTTTATTTGGATTTTCTTATTAAGCGGTCAGTACTCCCTATTGACGGATGAGACGATTGATTTATAAAATCACTGCACTGGCAAATTAAATGCGGAGTAATCATCGCGTGTAGTGAGCTTAAACATTATAGCTAGCATATTATAGCTAACATATTATAAATAAAAGAATAATGCATGGGGGTGCATAAATATGGGGCTATCAATAATAAATGCCATAGCAGGCAAATACCTTTGTACTAACCGACTCCCGGAGGCGGCACATGATTGCAGCAGACTCATTTAATTTTCTCTCAGTAGTGGTTAATGCGTTAACACGGTTCGTGCTGGGCATGCTTGTTATCAGTATTCAGTTCGTTTTGGTTGCTTGTTCCATTGGTGGCGACCCTGACGCACCCGATATTATAATGCCACCGGACCCGCCAGTATCTTTAACGGGAACGGCACGTAACCAGGCGGTTTCGTTGCAATGGTCGAGCGTCAATGATGCCATGTCCTATATTGTTTATTGGGAAAAATCCGGCATTGCTACCGCACAAAGTGTTAAAAAACTCACCAACGTGACATTCCCTTATTTTGAGCACTCTGATTTAGTTAATGATCAAACTTATTTTTATTCAATTGCTAGCGTGGGCCGGGGGGGTGAAAGTGAGCGTTCCGCAGAAATAAGGGTAACACCGCAAGCGCCTCCGGCAGCGCCTCAATCAGTGAAGATGTCGGCAAAAGATCGGCGGGCAATTGTGAAATGGCAGGAGGTTGCCGGTGCGCAGCGTTATGTACTTTATCTTGCGACCGAACCCGGCCTGACGACAGATAATTTTGCCAGTTTGAACGGGGGAATGCGTCGACCAAACGTCAGTTCCCCATTTTTACAGACAGGCCTCACTAATGGTGTGCGGTATTACGTTATTGTTACTGCCGAAGGGGCTACCGGTGAGGGGGCAGCATCGGTGGAAGCATCGACGATCCCCACCAGCCTGTTAAACATGCAGGCAGGAAGTGCACATACCTGCATTCTGAAAATGGACAGTACACTCTGGTGCTGGGGTGGGAACGATCTTGGGCAATTGGGTGTTGGCAGCACAGAGACTAAAGCGGATCCGGTTTTGATTGGTGATGATTGGTCTCAGTTAATTGCTGGAAGACTGAGTACATGCGGTATAAAACGCGATAACTCACTTTGGTGCTGGGGGTTTAACAATCATGGTCAATTGGGTGACGGAAGTATGGAAATGCGCACCCGTCCTGTTGAGGTTTTCGGCAATGATGCCTGGAAGAGCGCATCCGCCGGGGAGGATCATATGTGTGCCATTAAGCTGGATGATTCAATGTGGTGCTGGGGTGAAAACGAATTGGGTCAGTTAGGTGATGGAACACGTGAGGGGAAGCTTAAGCCGGTTCAGATAGGAGCAACTGATACTGATTGGCGGCAGGTTGTAACCGGGAACACCCATAGCTGCGCACTGAGAGCCGACTATTCCCTCTGGTGCTGGGGTGGCAATCGTGCGGGACAGCTCGGTATCGGTAGCAATGAAGACAACACCGCACCTGTGCTTGTACCAAGCGATATTGACTGGATTAGCGTGAGTGCCGGAGAAGATTATACCTGTGCCATAAAAGTTGACGATTCACTTTGGTGTTGGGGAAGTAATGGGATAGGTTGGTTGGGTAATGGCAGTACTGTTGGCACATTGCAACCAGTTCAGATTGGTGCTGGCAGTGATTGGCACCACGTCGTCGCGGGCTTTAGTCACACTTGCGCTGTTAAAAATAATGCCAGTTTGTGGTGTTGGGGAAATAACAGCTTTGGTCAATTGGGCGATGGCTCGACCGAAAATAAGGCGCTGCCAACCCAAGTGGGAAGTGATAATGACTGGCAGTTGATCAGCAGTGGCAGTTACCATACTTGTGGTACTAAACTGGCGGGTGATTTATGGTGTTGGGGAGCAGGCGTTGAACGTCAGGGGCTGGATGCCAATGTTTTATCACCCGCTGCAGTAATTACTGAGGATTCTACCGGATGGCGCACCATTGCTACAGGCATTATACATACCTGTGCCATCAAAACTGATAGCTCCCTCTGGTGCTGGGGCGATAATGGCGCCGGTTCCCTGGGGACAGGCACAAACTTTAACGCGGCTGCTCCGGTGCAAGTGGGAAATGATTATAGCTGGGTTAGCCTGTCAAGTGGTGCATTTCATAATTGCTCAATAAAATCTGATGGTAGCTTGTGGTGTTGGGGGGCAAATGAATCCGGCCAGCTGGGTGATGGCAGTAGCGAACATCAATTAAGCCCGATGATAGTGGGTAATAATACTAATTGGCAGACGGTTGCATCGGGCGGATCTCATAGCTGTGGGTTGGAGGTAACAGGCTCGTTATGGTGCTGGGGTGCCAATGAGAGCGGTCAATTGGGTGATGGCACGAATGACCGAAAATATATTCCGGTACCTGTCGGTGAGGCCGCAGACTGGAAGATTCTCGCCACTGGGAATTCACACACCTGTGGTATCAAATTAAATGACAGCCTCTGGTGCTGGGGAGCGAATTGGAATGGACAACTGGGTGATGGTACTACGGATGATAAAAACCTACCGGTGCAAATTGGTTCTGATACAGACTGGTCAGCCGTGGCGCTACGCGCTATCGTTGCATTAGGAACAGCCCATAGCTGTGCACTTAAACAAGATGGTTCTGCCTGGTGCTGGGGCGGTAATTGGGCCGGTCAGCAAGGGAATAATTCCGCCGAGAGTAACCTGGTGCCAACGCAGGTATTCGAGCCGATGAGTGATTCGCTGGCTATCGCCGCAGGTGATGCGCACAGCTGCGCCATTCACAGTGATTCATCCCTGTGGTGCTGGGGTTGGAACTGGGGAGGGCAATTGGGGGATGCCTCTCGGGGGGACAGCGCCGTACCAGTGCGTGTTGGCGATACCAATGACTGGCGCACGGTAAGCGCAGGCAGTTTGTACGCCTGTGCCATCAAAACAGATGACACCGCGTGGTGTTGGGGTAACAATGCCGTAGGCCAATTAGGTGACGGCAATGCCTGGGTAGATACTCCCCGAAAAATTGACTTATCAATGATACCGTAGCGGTTATCGCCATCGTAATAAATTCAATCACAGTTAAATCTATTGTTATCAATTCAGTTGTTAATTCAGCAATCAAATCAGATTGTAAAACGAATCTTGTCAAAGATATCGCTATTAGCGTGGATGTTAACGTGGATGTGGCGTTATTGTAACGTTGGTGAGGGGCTTAAGTTAGTGCGGGTAGAAATCGTCTTTTTAATTTACTTACTTGGATTTTTAGTCGCGTGCGCGCCTGGTGCGGACGATGTGGTGCAACCGCCTGATATACCTTCAACATTAGTTGCCGTTGCGCGAGATCAGGCTGTGTCCCTGACGTGGTCTGAAGTGGCGGATGCTGCTTATTACAATATTTACTGGATGCAGGGCGATACACCCCAACCCAATCCCACGCCCATTGAGCGGATAACATCGAACCATTATGAACACGCGGGCCTGGATAATGAAACCCGCTATAACTACCGAATTACGGCGATGGGCAGAGGTGGAGAAAGCCCGTATTCCTTACCTGTTGCTGCCATTCCTCGCCTTCCGCCACCAATACCCAAACAGGTTAGCGTTAAACCACTTGATGGAGCCGTTGAGTTGGTTTGGCCAGCCGTTGAACGTGCGGAGCAATACCAGGTTTATCTTGCGTCAGAGTCAGGTGTTAGCCACCTTAACTACCGTGATTTGGTGGATGGTATGAAACTATCATCATTATCCAATTCCGTTAAGTACTCGGGGCTTGAAAATGGCGTGCGGTATTATTTTGTGGTAAGCGCCATTAATTCCAGTGGCGAGAGTGTGCACTCTGTAGAATTAACCACCATCCCCAGATTGATTTCGATTATGGATGCCGGCTCGAATCAACTGTGTATTGTAAAAACTGACGACTCGCTGTGGTGTACGGCAGGCAATAGCGTTCGCCGTATAGGGGCCGACAGTGACTGGGTAACCATTGAGTCCGGCATTAATCACAGCTGCGCGACGAAAGGTAGTGGGGCGCTGTGGTGTTGGGGCGACAACGCCTATGGACAACTCGGCGACGGTACCGGGTATCAACGGTCTTCACCTTATCGCGTGGACGCTGATGCACAATGGCAGGTAGCGGCAGGAGGAATGCATCACACGTGCGCGATTAAAGTCGATGGGCAATTGTGGTGTTGGGGGTTGAATTTTTACGGTCAACTGGGGACGGGTACGAAAGACAGCAGTAGTGTGCCGCAACCTGTTGGACTGGATAACGACTGGCAAACAGTGGCGCTTGGCACTTGGCATAGTTGTGCCCTTAAGGTCAATGGCTCGTTATGGTGTTGGGGGCAAAATGCAGACTTTCAGGTAGGGGATAACACCGCTCCAACCATCACCTCTCCTGTACGAATTGGAAATGAGGACTCATGGCTTCAGGTTTCGGCAGCCGACACTCACACCTGTGCTATAAAATCTGAAGGTTCGTTGTGGTGCTGGGGAAGCAATGCTTACGGACAGTTGGGTGATGGCACAACGATTGAAAATGATTCCCTGCGTCGTGTCGATGAAACGCTGTCTTGGCGAATGGTTGCAGCGGCCACATCGCATACCTGTGCCATCAACAATACTGGTGGTTTATGGTGCTGGGGACTGAATAACTACGGCCAGCTTGGCATTGGGCATAATAACAATCAACTTATACCATCGCCTGTCGCTGAAGACATTCATTGGCAATCAGTGATTGCGGGGGATCAATATACCTGTGCCATGGCAGCAGAGGGTAAATGGTGGTGTTGGGGTGATAATACCGTCGGCCTGCCGGTGGCAGGTGAACGTGCGGATAAATTAACGCCGGTGCAGGTTAATGGCGACATGGATTGGCTATCTGTCGTGGCGGGGCAGGATAATAATTGCGCACTAAAAAGCGATAACTCCTTATGGTGTTGGGGCTACAATGGGGGTGGTAAACTCGGTGATGGCTCGGCGTTGGACAAATTGAATCCGGTACCTATCGGTGATCAATACGGCTGGCGAACCATTGATCTGGGTTTTTTTAATTCGTGTGGCATTCAACTGGATGCTTCCTTGTGGTGTTGGGGCAATAAAATTCGTGTGCCCACTCAAATCGACGTGGAAAAAGTCTGGCAGTCCGTGGTTGTCGGAAGTGCACACAACTGCGGTCGCAAGCTTGATGGTAGCTTATGGTGCTGGGGAAGCAATACCAACGGGGAGCTTGGCATTGGCTCGAAGGAAGGACAAAAAGCGCCGGTGCGTGTTGGCAATGATTTTGATTGGATCGCCGAGGCAGCTGGGAATGTCCATAGCTGTGCAATAAAATCGGATGGTACCATGTGGTGTTGGGGTGGTAACTGGTATGGACAGCTTGGTAATGGCAGTACTGATACTGAACTAGCGCCGATACAAATCGGTGACGACCAGGATTGGACCAGTATTACCGCTGGTGATGACTATAATTGCGGGCTTAAAAATGACGCCTCGCTCTGGTGCTGGGGGAGTAATGACTTTGGACAACTGGGTAATGAATCTACCACGCGGCAACTGGTGCCGGTTAAGATCGGTGAAACCGCGGATTGGAATTTCATAGCAGCTTTAGAAAATCATACCTGTGGTGTAAAGCTGGATGGCTCCGTGTGGTGTTGGGGTAACAATATCTCCGGTCAGCTGGGTGATGGCACGCAGGCGCACAAATCATCACCCGTGCCAGTGCGAGTGGTGGATACCTCGGCATGGCGGGGGATTGCATCCGGTAGACGTCATTCTTGTGCGGTAAAAGTAGATGGCAGCCTATGGTGCTGGGGCAGCAACGACTTTGGTCAGCTGGGTGATGGCTCGGCGGGTGTCAATACGCCCCAACCGGTTCAGTTACCGTGAAACGTAAGCGTTTTGTATACGGGCAGGGTGGGGGAATAAGCCTTGTATACAACTGTTTCAGGCAACTCATTGGACGGTATAGTAGATTGTCAGGCGTACTGCTGTTGCTAATAAATGCCCCGACAAGCTGGGCTTTTGAGGCGTTTAACAGTACGCCGGGTAGCCGGGCAATGGGGATGGCTGGTGTGTTTTCAGCGCAGGCCGATGATAGTTCCGCCATTTGGTATAACCCGGCAGGTTTGAAGCAATCAGGCATGAGTGCAACGGATATTACCATTGACATTGGTGAACAGATTGCCAGTGACGACAATTTTCAGTTTTCGTCACCGGATACGGCGATAACCTATGCGGCCGCTTATCAGAATAACTTGCCGTATTTGCAACGCTGGACGGAATCGGTAGGGTTAGGCATCGCCTATCATTCGCCCTATGTGCTTGCTCTGAACGTGAATGAAAATATAGATCCTACCGACTCGGCGTCTGCAACATACGGCCTGGTTGATGCGAAGTACCAGCAGGTGTCTGGTGTGATGGCGGCTTCACTAAAGCATAATTTATCAATTGGGGCAACGGTTGACATGGTTTGGGCTGACATTGATTGCCGCGATTACGAATTTTGTGTCAAGAACGCGCCCTATGGTATGGGGGCAAGTATTGGGCTGTTGTATGGTATTTATCAATCCGATCGCTCGGCGGTTAATGTGGCAGCCGCCTGGCGTTCCAGCGTGTCAGTCGACTATAATTCAACACCCAACTCCGGAATCGGCAGTGTCCTGGGGGATTATATTCCCGACCGGCCGGGGTCGTTCAACATCGGTGTTAATATGCGTTATTTTGCGGCGTCGATGCTGGTAAATGCCAATTTCATATTTGAGCGTACCATGTGGGCTGCCGCTGCAGGAAGCGCCCCCAGCTTATCCAATTACAATAAACTTGGACTTGGCTCAGAGTTTTTATTCCCGACCGAAAGTAATAATTTTTTCGCCGTTAGAGCTGGTGTGACGAAGGCGATGGCAGAAGATGGCGCTGAGTTTGGTGATGTTGATATTTTTGCGTTAGGGGTCGGGCTGTCCATATACAAAAATCATGTCATTGATTTAGCTTGGCAATCGCGTGATGCTGAAACAGAAGGTAAACGTAGTGTCAATATTCTTTCCATATCCTATTCGCTGCAGTATTAAAACAACCGTTTAATTCTGCCACATGGAATCAAGAACTGGCATTATGGTGTAGCATTTACCGTTACGCTGGTAGTATCACCGATATGTACCAGCGAATAAACTGCCGGAATGAGCAGCAGGCTCACCAGCATGGAAAATGACAAGCCACAAACAATTGTAACAGCCAGCGGTTGAAGCATTTCGGCGCCTTCGCCCAGCCCCAGTGCCAGTGGTAACATACCCACAACAGTGGTTAATGTTGTCATTAAAATCGGGCGTAGACGCAAACGACCCGCTTCAATAATTGCCTGCTGCTTATTGATCCCTCGTTGGCGTAAAATCTCTATGTACTCTACAAACACAATGGCATTGTTGACCACAATGCCGGTTAGCATAATCATGCCAAGCCATATCGGCATGGAAATCGGCAGCCCGACCCAGGTGATGCCCAGTGCTACACCAATCGCTGCGAAGGGTGCGCATACAATAATTATAAGTGGGTTACGTAACGACTCATATTGAACCGCCATTACCACGAAAACCAGAAACAATGCCAGGAATAAAAGAATATGAGTAACCTGCTGGCCCTGCTGTAATGTTTCTTTGGCGCCACCTTCGTAAATATTGTAGCCGGTAGGTACGTCCAGTTGCGCAACAACCGCATCAATGTCGGCCAACGCTCCCCCTAAGGTGGCATTTTCAGCAACGGAAGCACTGATTTCTACAATCCGCAATTGATTGTCACGCATGATACTGGCGGGTGATTCTTCCAGCTCCACTTTTGCCACACTGCCCAAATAAACCGGAATTCTTTCATTGGTTGCGGGGAATAATAGTATCGAGGCCAGATCTTCAGGGTTGGCTGCTTCGGACCGGGGCAGTCTTAACAGAACATCATAAGCTCGATCGTTTTCAATATAGTCGGTGACTTTTTTGCCTTCCAGTGCAACCTGCATGGCATCGCTGATATCTTTCACATCCAGCCCCAGAGAGCTGGCACGTTCTCTGTCGATGTTAATGGCAATTTCAAAATGTTCCTCATCGGTAGAGTGAGTCACATTGGTCAGGCTGTTGATCTGCTCCAGATGCAGTACCAGCGATTCTGCAATTGCGTCTAATACTGATAGCTCCGGGCCTTGAATACGAAGACTGATATCGTCGTCGCCACGGCTGGTACGGATGCCACGAATTCCACGTTGATACAGACGGACCTTGACACCAGCGAGCTGTCTGTCAGCTATTTTTTGCTCGATGCCTTTAATCCATTTGCTACTACTAATTTTGCGTTCAGATAATGGAATCAGTTGCACTGTCATGGTTGTGCTATTGGGGATTTCCCGTTCCGAGCGTCCAAATATTGAGCCACCTGCAAGCGTGAATACGGTGGCTGTTTCCGGCTGTGAATGTAATATCGTTTCGATGATGCGCGCGCTATTATCCATTTCATCCAGCGTTATACCAGGATCGGCGGATATCCTTAGTGTAATGTGGCCGTTGTCCAGCTTAGGTAAGAAAATTTGTTTGCCCGTGAGAAAATTCGGTACTGTAAACACCAGGCCAATGGAAAATATAACGGGTAGTACCCAGGGGAATTTCAATACGACGGTAACAAGTCGGCTGTAATGCCCTTGTAATCGCCGCATAAGGTTATCAATGAGGGAAGGCAGATAGTTATTATTGTTGGTTTTCACCTTTGCGGCTAGTGCCGGAACCAAGGTAAGCGCAATGACCATGGAGGCCACTATAGCGGCAGATATGGTGAAAATTAGTTCTTTAAACAGCAACCCGATTAGCCCACCGATAAATAAAAATGGCAGCACGGCGGCAAGGTTGGTGGTTGTTGCAGCCAGTATGGCGCTGTTAACTTCTTTTGTTGCTTCAATGCTGGCTTGTTGCGGGGATTCCCCCGCGATCTGATGGCGGTAAATGTTTTCCAGCATAACGATGGTGTTATCCACCAGCATACCAACCCCCAACGCCAGGCCGCCGAGGGTCATTACGTTGAGTGTTAGTCCCCCGATACTCATAAATACAAAGGTAACCATTATGGCAATGGGGATTGCGCTGCCGATAATCAGGGTGCGCCTGATATTCCCGAGAAACATATAAACCACTGCCATGGCGAGGAGGGCACCGCTAATGGCAGCCAGGGTTGAGTTTTTAAGTGCCTGGCGAATATAAACGGATTGATCGGAAACCGTCGTAATCTGGATATCTTCCGGTAATAATCCCTGGTGTTGTAGCCACTGTAGTCGCTCGTTGACAACATCCACAACGGCAATGGTGTTGGCGTTGGGTTGTTTTTGAATGGATAATTTAACGCCAGGGATGCCGTTTGAGCGAACCCGCAGGCGTTCGTCCTGGTGAGTATCCACAATGTCAGCAACTTCATCGAGATAAATCGTGTTGCCATTGTCAAGGGATAAGGGCAGCCGGGCGATTTGTTCCACTTGGGTAAAGCGTCCGCTGATACGCCCGACCAGTTCCTGTTTTGTCATGCGTAAACGCCCGGCAGGGTCCTCCCGATTGCTGCGTTGCAGTGCCTCAATTAAATCCTGCATTGACAACCCGACACCGGCAAGGCGTTGTTGATCCGGGAGGATTTGGATTTCGCGCACAAGACCACCACCGACCTCGGCAGAGGCAACGCCGGGTAAGTTCAGGAACCATTTGCGTAATATGTCGTCTGTCCAACTGCGTAATTCGACGGCGTCTCGAATGCCTGAACTAATTACAAATTCCTGAACCGCAATTTGTGACGGGTCGCGTTTGTAGATTATCGGCGGGTTAATGGTGTCGGGTAAAAACCGCTTGGCGCGATCCAGCCGGGTACTGGCATCACGCAATGCGATGTCGATATCCTTTCCGTAGGAAAACGACAGATCCACGTTAGTCAAACCCTGCGAGGTGGAAGACTGCACGGCAATGGCATCTTCAGTGATGGCCAGTTGTTCTTCAAGTTGACGAGTCACGCGGTCTTCCATGACGGTTGCAGGCACCCCCGGATCAATAATGCGCACACGTATTTCCGGGTAAATAATATGAGGCAACAAATCGATGGAAAGCCGTCCCAACGCAAATAGCCCCAGAATAATCACTGCGAGCGACACCATGGTGACCCCGATGGGGTGCCGAACTGACCACGCGGCAAGTCCACCGGTGCGTCCTGAATCAGGTTTACTGTCGTGGTCTGGCGAGGGCTGTTGCATGGCGGCGTGATCGCTTTCGTGAAGTGGTATTAGTTAATTGACGGGGGTTATCGAGGTAAGGTCGCCGGTGTCTGCGTCAGCGCTTTCAGAGACTATTTTTACTGTCTTGTTATCGCTCAATCCCAGAAAGCCTTTTGTGACGATCTGGTCACCTTCCTCGATGCCTTGAATGATTTCAGCAAACTCTTCCAGACGTTGAGCGCTGATCACATTAACGCGGTTGACCAGATTGTCCTGATTCACGCGAAAGACATATTCACCCGCTGAATCTCTGCGCAGGGCTCGAAAAGGAATCAGCAATCGTTCGCTTATTTGAGTATCGAGGCGTACGCGGCAAAGCTGACCTGGCTTAACCCCTTTTGGAACCGGGGCCAGTGTTACCTCAACCGTGCCTTGGCGGGTAATGGGGTTCAGGCTGGGATAAATGCGTGTAATCTTTCCATTGAAAATTTTGGTCCCAAGAGCATCGATACTAACGTGAGTTTCATCATGCAGTGATAGGTGCGGTAAAATAAGTTCTGATACATTGACTTCGGTAATTAACGATGCCGGGTCTGAAATAGTCATTAAGTGCGTATAACGCTCTGCAATATTACTTAGCTCGGTACGGCGCTCGGTAATCAAGCCATTAATGGGGGAGGTAATGGTGGTGTAACCTGTTCGGGTAGTTAATACGTCTTCATCGGCTTGTGTGACCTGCAATTCCGTTTCTGCCTGAACGAGTTCTTCGGCAGAAACCAGCTTGCGCTTGTAGAGATCTTTAATACGAGTTAGATCTTGTTGCGCTTTTTTTCGCATTGCGCTGGCCTTGGCCAAGTGTGCCTGTAACAATTTATCATCCAGCCTGGCAACGATATCGCCCTTGTTGACATGGTCACCTTCAAAGTAGGGCAGCAGTATGATCTGTCCTTCTTCCTGGTTGAATATTTTGACTTCGCGTAAGGCGCGAAGTGTGCCGGTACGGGTGTGTGATATGCCCAGGCTTGTGCGGGTTGCCGCAGCAATTTCAACCAGGTGTGCGCGAGCTTTTTTTTGGGGTTTATTGGCCGTTTCTTCGGCACAAGCCACAAGCATCAAAGCCGCTAACATTAATGAAGCAAGCGCTATAAAGACCGGTGGTATAAAACGGGGCAAACAATTCAAATGCGAAATACAGGTGATTTTATTCGTGTATTTGTGACCACTAAAGCCTTGTTGAACGCTATCATTATTACTAATCACCAATTCAATATTCCGATTATATTATGGCTAATGTTGTTTATGCGCCGCAATTGCGCAATGTTTATGCAATAAAAGTAATAATACGGTTGGATGCATTAAAAAGCCACCAGAATTTAGTGATTTAGTCAGTTATTCACTTGTTTGCATCCTGTGTATTTGATTGAAGTGTGATTGGTTTGTATTCGCGGTTGTTCTCATCGATGCGGTAGCTGGGATTGGAACTATTGCTTTTGTAACGATGGCTTTTATAGTAATGGATTTCCAAATAATTGAGTCTGTAGCAATTGCCGTTGTCGTATACATAAAAAATAGGGCGTCAGCATGACTGTTAAGTCGACATTCAGTTCTGCATGATATATTAATCGACGTTAAATTAGGAAGCGTAGAAGGACGTGTAATGAGAAAAACTAATAATTTATTACTGGGGCTTTGCGTTGTGATTGGAGGCTGTGCAGGGAGTCTCTCTAAGCTAGTGTAGTGTATTAAACAGAATGGTGATTCAGCGCTCCCCAAATTCGTTGACACAAGGCGTCGTTCGCCGGGAATGTAGGCCACCTTGCCAAGAACGAGAACGAAGTGTCAGCGATTCTTTTCGTAAGGAAGGGGGAACGCCCTCAGGGCAAAGCGCTAAAAACCCATCTGTGTTGTTACGCTTTCTCGACGTAGGGTCACTATGCCTTCGCCCTGGTTTCGAGAGCGCGCCTAACAGCTGAATTTTTAGCGCTTTGCTGAATCTCCATTCTGTTTAATACACTACACTCGAATGTGAAAGCGGTGACTGGCGTCAAATGGGGTACTCGGCGGGTTTAAGAGGTTCGACACCGGAAAGTTATCAAACTTACCAAGTTTCATGTGCGGAACATGGTTTGTTAAGTAACGCGCAGGCGCTCTATTTGGAAGGTTGGCAAAATGGTAATCAAGCCTATTGTCAACCAGTAAACGGATTTACCACCGGCTCTAATGGAGGTAGGTACGAGGGAGTGTGTCAAGGTGAACGAGAAACAGCGTTTCTCAATGCATATTATCAAGGGCATAATTCATTCATTGTCCGCATAAAGTTCGATGAGCTTAAACAGCAGATCGCTGAGTTGGAAAAAAGGGTCGTTAAGATGCAGCGGCGCCAAACCGAGCAGAGCCATAAACAACGTCATTACAACAAAGATATTGCTGACCTGAAAAAAGAAATCGAAGCTTTAAAGAAAAAGTAAACGCTACCGGTATATTATGGCGGCAATGAACGATATAGCTGCATCTGCGGCAGGGAATATAGGCAAGCCAGGCGTGAGTCGAATATCACGCTTAGTGATCATAATTGATGGTAATTACTTATATTGCAGTTTGTTTTTTGGCTATTTTCCCCTTGCTACCGGCAAATCAGCCATACATAATACCGCACTCTGACGTTTGGCCACTTGGTTATAAAATATGCACCGCAAAAAACTTGGATTGATCACGGTATGTCTGCTAGCGATGCTGGCACAAATACACAGTGCTGCAGCAGATGATTTTTATGTCGATGCCGGTATTATGCAAATGCTGGCTGAAATAGACAGTATTGATCGGGATCCCATACTGTTAAGGGCAAAAGTCGGCTATTATGTGACGAAAAATGCATCAATAGAATTGCAGGTCGCCACAACGGTCAATAAAGACCGTTATGCAAACAGTGAGTTGTCTCCCAGTATTGTGGGGTTATACATGCGGTACGGCAGCCTGGCGTCAAGTCGTGAGCGGGCCTATGTGCATCTTGGTGTTGCGCATGTGGCCGTTCTCAAGGAAATAGATACTAAAGAGTTTGGTCAGGAGTTTAATGATATTTCAGCAGGCATTGGGATTGAAGAGCGTCTTAAGCATTTAAAGAACGCCAGTGTCACGTTTGAATATACCCGTTATCACTCAAAAGACGATACCCCGATAAATGGCCTCACGCTTGGCTTTCGAACCGATTTTTAACGTTAGCGTTATTCGCATCTTGACTCAACCTATGTTCAAATGCTTTGGGTCTATCTGATATTGATTGGTTTGGCACGCTG
>Ga0316204_10002156_pt1 | contig 46642 bp, 43 predicted proteins | sample 6monrhotite_MG_2_FD_205661 | JGI IMG/M metagenome (GOLD analysis project Ga0316204, IMG submission 205661) | Microbial mat bacterial communities from mineral coupon in-situ incubated in ocean water Damariscotta River, Maine, United States -... | ecosystem: Environmental > Aquatic > Marine >... | reverse complement strand
TCCGCAGCCGAGGTTTTCGCAATAAAGAGCGGTTTGCGAATGCCATTTACTTTCATCTTGGCGGGTTAGATCTTTACCCAGAAAAAGCTGCCCTGTGAGAGTCACCCACTCAATCAGGGGAAGAGCCAAATTTCGAAATTCATTCCGCACCCGACGCTGGTATAACAATCCGAGCTGCCTACTATTAATCTTTCCTCCTCTCCCCATAACCTTCAATTGGTCTTGAACATAACAACGAATCACAGATGTGATTCAATAAAACGGATATAACCTTTATTTTAATTCGCATTGACAAAATAGAAATATGAAATAACATGAGATAGAGTGGTTTGGAAACTGTCTCTTAATGTTTTAAAGCTACAGCCAAACCCCTTTAGAACAGGCAACTGAATGCTGATGCTGATGCTGATGCTGATAATGATTTTTTGGCTAAAATAAGGAAATTGAAAATGAAAAAATTATTGCTTTTTATAGTATTGTTTTTTTGCTATTCCAATGTATTTTCCCAGACTTTCTCACAACGAGATACTTTAAACTATTATTTAGGCCAGTCTAGTGTACATACTATTTTCACCTACCCAATACAACCAAACCAACCTGTCTACGCATGGCGAACCCATACAAACTTTGATGGTTCACCAGGTATCCACACTCAAATCGCTACAAAAATCGGGACAACTAATGATCAAGGAATTCTAACTATTGTTGTGTATAACCTACCATATGACCCAATTCATTGCGGCTGGTTTACACATGAAAAAGTTGCCGTTGGGTCGCCATATAACCCAAAATCAAATAGCTTAAATTTCACAATTGAAGTAGCACGAATTAGCCCACTTCCTCCATGGACATCTATGTGTGAAGACCCTAGGTTCAGCATATATAATAAATAACAAATGAATCGATGCTCAGGGTGCATCCGCACAATTCTAAGCAAGGATGCGCCCTCTCGCCTTTCATCCCGTTGTTTCAATATCCAGCAGAAAAAACTGTATTTCCTTTTATTTCGTAAATCTTCACCCTATTTTCTCTCGCATCACTCGAGATCATATTTCCATTTTATCGCCGCTGATATTAAATCGGCCACCTTTATCACTATTCCCGTCCCGCCTAGCACCAACAACATACCAAGAATTGAAACATCAGCACTACTTATAAAGAAAACACCTCGTCATATGTGTTTCACCATTGATGCGCTCATCGGGATAATCAGTTTTACACTCGGGCATAACCCGTTCGCAACGCGGATGAAAGTGGCAACCTGATGGCCGATTGACAGGTGACGGCATTTCGCCCTGTACACTTACAACACTACGTTCAACACCTTCAGTTGATTTTTCAACCACGGGTACTGCGGCCAATAAGGCCTTGGTATAAGGGTGCAGCGGATTCTCCATGACCTCTTGCACACTACCCCGCTCTACAATGCGCCCCAAGTACATCACGGCAACGTCGTGTGCCAAGTACTCCACCACAGATAAATCGTGCGTAATAAACAGATAGGCCAACCCTAGTTTATCTTGCAGATCTTTCAACAAATTAAGAATTTGCGCCTGTACAGAAACATCCAGCGCACTGGTCGGCTCATCACAAATAATCAGTTTCGGTTCCACTGCCAAAGCACGAGCAATACAGATACGTTGACGCTGGCCACCGGAAAATTCATGCGGGTAACGATATTTGATGTCCGCTGACAAACCAACCTGCTCCAGCAATTGATCAACACGCACGGCACGCGCCTGTGCATCACCACCTATTCCTTGGATGATCATACTCTCTTCAATAATATCCATTGCCATCATCCGTGGATTCATAGAAGAAAAGGGGTCTTGAAAAATAATCTGGATATCACTGCGATGCTGGCGTAATTGTGCCAATGACAAGGCGGTAAGCTCCGCATTTGCAAATTGTACTTTGCCTGCAATAGGTTTCACCAATTGCAGGATACTTTTTCCTGCTGTGGTTTTACCGCAGCCAGACTCACCCACTAGTGCCAGTGTATGGCCCTCGGGAATCGATAAAGAAATATCATCCACTGCCTTAACGTGGTTCACCACTCTCTGCAACAAACCTTTGCGAATGGGGAAATACACCTTGAGCCCATGGACGCTCAATAATGCCTTGGGGCTTTTTGTTGACCGTTCTGCAGCGTGTTCCGGCATTGTTTCTTTTTTATCTGCTATTGAAAACTGTTGCTGATAAGCCGCATCATATTTAAAACACCGCACACCACTTGATGATGACGTTACAATCCATGTCGCTGCTTGAGTACAACAGATGTCAACCGCGTTATCACAACGATCCACAAAACGGCAACCACTAAATTCAGCAGCCAACGACGGCACATTCCCCGGTATTATCGCCAAGCGTTGGCCGCGTTTTTTTATGTCAGGCAAAGAGGCAAACAATTTCTTTGAGTAAGGGTGTTTAGGGTCTGCAAAAAACGCGGCGCGATCCGCTTCTTCCACAATTTGTCCGGCATACATCACCGCTACACGGTCTGCCATTTCTGACACCACACCAAGATCATGAGTAATCAACAAGATGGCCATACCGGTATCTTTTTGCAATTGGCGCATAAGTTCCAGCACTTGCGCTTGAATGGTCACATCCAGTGCCGTGGTAGGCTCATCGGCGATCAACAGGTCTGGTTCACCTGCAAGAGCCATAGCGATCATCACCCGCTGTTTCATACCACCCGACAGTTGATGAGGGTACTCGTCATAGCGTTGCACCGGATCAGGAATACCCACAGCGGCCAGCAACTGCAGTACACGCGCACGTACCGCTTGTGCATTACTTTGCTTATGTACGCTTTCGGCAATTTGCAAACCAATGCTCAGCACAGGGTTCAAGCTGGTCATGGGCTCCTGGAATATCATCGCAATGCGTTTGCCACGTACATCACGCATGGCCATTTCGGACAACTGTAACAAATCAGTCCCGTTGAGATAAATGGCGCCCTGAGTAATACGACCAGCGGGTTCGGGTAGCAAACGCATAGCGGATAACGCAGTCATGGATTTTCCACAACCGGATTCACCCAACAATGCAACCGTTTGTCCTCGCTGTATTTGCAGGCTGATACCATCCACCGCGCGCACTATGCCGTCGGCAGTAGCAAAGCTGGTTTGCAGGGACTCTATTTGCAATAAAGGGCTTGTCATTATGCTTTGCTCATGTTGCTTAAAGATAATCTCATTGGGGTTATATCCGTAGTGTTTGAGATGCAGGCTTTTAGTATGCACCCCCATCATTTCATGGCCAGATGAAATGACGACCAAGCCAAGGATGGCCGTAGGTAGAATAACGCAGGAGCCGTTGTCGAGTAATAGCTGGACTATTGCAAGGAATTTCAACGCGGCCATGGAATAAAGAGGGCGTGCAATAAAACCTAAATCTCAATCGCTACGGGTATATCCAGCGCACGAAGAATAACCAAACCCTGTATTTCAACACAAAGGACGCAAAAACGAAGGAAAACATACCAACAAAATCAACAAGTTAAGCCGGAGGTATCGCAACACATCAACATTGACTAAATACTTGATTCAGACCTGAACAGCAAACCTCCTTCCTGATCGATCTAGGGGATGTTAACACCCCCTAACACACACAACGTAAACTGCCATTATCTAACCACAGAATCACCCACCCATAGCCGGACAAAACGTACCACTTTTTAGTCGCCATTGCGTATAATGCGACAACCGTAGGGTAGGATATTTATGCGAACCTGTTTCACCCCTAGCCCCACACGAAAGACACCAATCAAAAAAGGATATCCACCATGGGATTCTTAAATGGCAAACGCGCACTGATCGTCGGCTGCGCCAGCAATCGCTCCATAGCCTGGGGTATTGCTCAGGCTATGCATCGCGAAGGGGCTGAATTGGCCTTCACTTACCAAAACGAAAAACTACAAGGCCGGGTGGAAAAGCTCGCTGCCGAATGCGGCTCAGACATTGTGTTGCCCTGCGATGTAGCCAGCGATGAAGATATCACCACGGTTTTTGAAAAGCTGGATGATTTTTGGGGTCATCTGGATATCTTGATTCATTCTGTCGCCTATGCCCCGCGTGAAGAACTGGAAGGCGAATATCTCGACAGTGTGACCCGCGAAGGTTTCAACACCGCTCATGAGATCAGCTCCTACAGTTTTGCCGCGTTGGCTAAAGGCGCGCGCAACATGATGCAGGGACGTAATGCCTCTCTGCTAACACTAAGCTACTTGGGAGCCGAGCGGGTATTACCCAATTACAATGTGATGGGTCTGGCCAAGGCCAGCCTGGAAGCCAACGTGCGTTACATGGCCGCTAATCTGGGGCCGGAGAATATCCGCGTCAACGCCATCTCCGCCGGGCCAATTCGTACACTCGCGGCGGCGGGCATCAAAAATTTCAAGTCCATGCTGAACTACAGCGCACAAAACACACCGCTACGACGCAATGTAACCATCGAAGAAGTGGGCAATGCAGCCGCTTTCCTCTGCTCCGATCTAGCTTCCGGCATTACCGGCGAAATCACTTATGTCGATGGGGGTTACAACATCACCGGTATGGCACAATCAGATTAAGAGAGGGCGCAACTACTCAGGCTACTGTACATTTGAAAAATTCGGCTGAGTCGTTACGAGAAAATTGAAATGGTATACCCAAAATCTGATCGCTTTTTGGGTATACCTGGGACGGAAAAAACTTAACCGCCGTTACTGACAATAACTACAAATCATCATTCTGCACAACAACTTTGGCACCAACTTTAAGCTGCGAAATGAGGTGCCGTTGCGCATTCGCACCCTGTTCACCCATTAAACGACGTTTCAATGTTTCGCGTTCAGCGGCCTCCATTGCAGCCGGATCACCGTCGACCACTTCGTTCAGGCGAATCACCGCATAATCCCCCAGGCTCAATACCACACCACTATAACGCGGGCTATCGGGTGACGACGGACGCGTTAAACGAAAAGCCTGTTTGACAATCTGGGCATCATGATCTTTTGCGTCACGTATAACTGCACCAACATCCTTCCAATCTACAGATAATGCCGTGCTAACAGTTTCAGCAGATTCGCCCATCTCCAGTTGCTGCAAGGCTTTTTCACCAGCAGCCTTCACTGCTTCACGCGCCTGATCCTGAAGCAACGATTGCTTAACCTGCAACTTCACCTCATCCAGCGGACGCTGGGCCGCTTTTTGATGATCCAGCAAACGCAATACCAATACGTGGTTTTCATCGACTTCGAGAGGTTCACTGTTAAACCCCTGTTTCAACACATCGTCGCTATAGGCTACGGTCACAATGCGCGGATTAGCAAATACGCCTGTGCCACCACGTCGTTCGAAAAATGGACTTTGCTTGAGTTCAAGCCCTAATTCATCCGCTGTTTCACTGAGTGAATCCGGCATTTCATAAGCCTGATTTGTTAATTTTTCAGCCAACTCAAAATATTGACGTTCCGCTGCATCGTTTTGAAATTGCGCAAGAATTTCATCACGCACCTCTGCAAAGGATTTTGACTCTTTTTCACGAATTCCGGTCACTTTAATGATGTGATAACCAAACGAAGTCAATACCGGTTCGCTGACCTCACCCTGATTAAGGGAAAAGGCAGCCTCCTCAAAATCAGACTCCATGAGGCCACGCCCAAAATAACCCAGATCCCCTCCCATTTCGGCGGAACCGGGATCATCCGAATTTTCTTTGGCCAGATTTTCAAAAGATTCACCAGCATTGAGCTTTGCTACCAAATCTTCAGCTTTTTCACGCGCCATCGTGACCGCCGCTTCATCTGCATTTTCTTCCACCTGAATCAGGATGTGACTGGCCTGACGCTCTTCCTCCACACTAAACTGATTCTGGTTGGTATCATAAAATTCACGCAACTCTTCTTCGCTGGGTTCTTCATCGCTTTTTAATGCGGCAGCAGATAATTCTACATATTCAACACGCACTTTTTCAGTCGTCAAAAACCGATCCGCATGTTGTTCGTAATAACCTTTAATTGCCGCATCATCAGCCAATGATTCATCCTGAAACTGTGAGGTATTCAAAACAAAATACTGAAAATCACGCTGCTGCTGCTCCAGCCTGATCACTGCATCCAGCTCCGCATCTGTCACAAATGCCGAATTCGCCAACCCATCAGGCAATTGCCCAGCGGTCATAATACGTTTCACACGCCTCTCAAACGCAGTGGGTGATTGCCCCTGAGTTTGTAATTGCTGTTGATACAGGTTGGCAGAAAAAACACCGTCTTCACGAAAAGCATCAATACTTTGGATTGTTGCTACCACGGTTTGGTCGCTGACATGGAAACCCATGTCATCTGCATTTTGCAATAATAATTCACGATCAACCAGCTCATTGATGACTCGCTGTTTTATCTGCGGGTCAAAAAGCTGCGCGTCATACTGGCCACCCAACATTTGCTGCATGCGACCGCGTTGATCATAAAAAGCTTGTTGAAATTCACGTTGCCCGATATCAGTACCATTAACGGTAGCCGCCACCAACTTGGCATCATTGCCAACATATTCGTTAACCCCCCAAAGCGCAAAAGGGATTATCAGCAAACCTACTATTACCCAAGCGATCCAACCTTGGGCGCGATCTCGAATGAAACTCAGCATATTTTTTCTTCGCGGTTAATTATGTATTAATCAGGCAATATATTTTGTCTGGCAATTATTATAATTTAATGTTCCGACATATTCCGATTATGGTTATTTTATCGTAATTACCCAGTCTAATTTTTCAAACATACAGCAACTGCTCAGGTTGCCTTTAATTTATTCGAGGACAAGGAAAAAGCACGGAATTCACAAGCATAAATAAGCGCTTTTGACACAGTCGTCGGACAATTCAAAGGTAAGTTAATATTAATTAATAAGTCATTACGTCTTATTAATCGTTTCAACTGACCCGACAGCAGAAAGTAAAAAGGCGCTCCCACATTAGATAGGAACGCCTTAAATACTAACTAATAGTGGCGGAGTGGACGGGACTCGAACCCGCGACCCCCGGCGTGACAGGCCGGTATTCTAACCAACTGAACTACCACTCCCCAACAAAAACTTGGCTTTAACCCAGTTACCCAACTCACGTAGTAAGTCCAATCACTTCAGTTATAAGCTAATGGTGGGTGCTGAGGGACTTGAACCCCCGACATTCGCCGTGTAAAGGCGACGCTCTCCCAACTGAGCTAAGCACCCCAGGAAAGCCGACTAGTTTACCGCATCCTTCAATGCTTTGCCAGCCTTGAATGTAGGATTATTAGAAGCCTTAATTTCAATAGCTTCTCCTGTGCGGGGATTGCGGCCAGTACGGGCTGCGCGAGCTTTCACGCTGAACGTACCAAACCCTACCATAGCAACCGGATCTCCTTTTTGCAGAGCCCCGGTAATTGCAGCAACCATACCATCAATGGCGCGAGCTGCTGAAGCTTTGGAAATATCAGCACTTTCTGCAACTGCATCGATTAATTCTGCTTTATTCACTTAGAATACCTCTCTGGTGGTTATTGTGTGACTTTCAATAATTTGTTGTCATTCTCGAATAGCCCTGCAAAAACGCCGCCAGTTCGATTATTGTTTCCGCAGTCTTTTCGGTGTGAGCATCATGTATCGGCGACCGATGCGTTTTCGCATGGGTTTATACCAATGGCAATTCCCTCATGTCAAGGATTCATGGGCATTTGAGGCCAATTAGGCGTTATTTGGCATAACCCCACTCTCGCGATACAACTTTACTTTTTTACGCTTAACATAAAACGACCGCCACCGGAATAAACCAGGACGGTCATTTTATAAAAAATAAAACACAATCAGTGTGTACGAATAGATTTACGCTTTGACTCCTTTCGACTGACGCTCACTTTCCCACCGGCCTTGTTTTCCGGCAGCGGTTCAGGCATGTGCTGCAATGCCACCTGTAAGACCTCATCAATCCAACGTACTGGCTGAATATCCAGATTCTGTTTAATATTCTTAGGAATGTCTGCCAGGTCCCGAGTATTTTCATGTGGGATCAACACAGTTTTGATGCCGCCACGATGCGCCGCCAACAACTTTTCTTTCAAGCCGCCAATGGGTAGCACTTCGCCACGCAAAGTGATTTCACCCGTCATGGCAACATCCGCCCGCACCGGAATATCCGTTAATACCGACACCAGCGCCGTACACATACCGACACCGGCACTGGGCCCATCTTTGGGGACAGCACCTTCCGGCACATGAATATGAATATCGCTGTCACTGTAAAACTCAGGATCAAGCCCTAATGTCTTCACTCGACTGCGCACCACGCTCATGGCGGCTTGTACGGACTCTTTCATCACATCACCTAACTGCCCGGTGACGCTATGTTTACCCTTACCTGGCATCTTTACAGCTTCGATAGTAAGCAGTTCGCCACCCACTTCGGTCCAGGCCAGACCAGTGACCTGCCCAATCTGATCCGTCTCTTCGGCAGAGCCAAAACGAAAACGCCGCACACCCAAGATTTTTTCCAGATTGCGCGAGGTGATGCTGACTTTTTTAGTATCAGGCTCCAGCAAAATCTGCTTGACTACTTTGCGGCAGATTTTCGAAATTTCACGCTCCAGGTTTCGTACACCAGCTTCGCGGGTGTAATAACGAATAATGTCTCGAATAGCTGATTCGCTGACGCGAACTTCATTTTTTCGCAGACCCGTAGAGTCAATTTGTTTCTGCAACAAATAACGTTCAGCAATATTCACCTTTTCATCTTCCGTATAACCGGCCAGACGAATAACCTCCATACGATCCAGTAACGGTCCGGGAATATTCAGGGAATTAGCCGTAGCCACAAACATCACGTCAGACAAATCATAGTCCACTTCCAAATAGTGATCGTTGAAGCTGTTGTTTTGCTCGGGGTCAAGCACTTCCAGCAACGCAGACGCAGGATCACCACGAAAATCCATGGACATTTTGTCCAGTTCATCCAGCAGATACAGTGGATTACGAGTCTCAACCTTGGATAAGTTTTGAATAATTTTACCCGGCATGGCTCCAATGTAAGTACGACGATGCCCACGGATCTCCGCTTCGTCACGCACCCCACCCAGCGACATGCGAATAAATTTACGATTAGTCGCGCGCGCAATGGATTTACCCAATGAGGTTTTACCGACACCGGGCGGGCCCACCAGACACAGAATCGGCCCTTTCACCTTCTTGGCACGTTGCTGTACGGCAAGGTACTCAAGAATACGCTCTTTCACTTTATCCAGGCCGTAATGGTCAGCTTCCAGCACCTCCATAGCCTTAGTCAGATCATGTCGCACCTTGGTACGCTTTTTCCACGGGACATTCACCAGCCAATCAATATAATTACGCACCACTGTCGCCTCGGCAGACATAGGTGACATCATTTTCAGTTTGCCCAGTTCAGTATCAGCCTTTTCACGCGCCTCTTTGGACATACCCGCTTTTTCAATCTTGGCGGCCAGTTCATCCAGCTCATTGTGGCTTTCATCCATATCACCCAGCTCTTTCTGGATGGCCTTCATTTGTTCGTTGAGATAATACTCACGCTGGCTCTTTTCCATCTGCCGCTTAACACGCCCACGGATACGCTTCTCAACCTGCAACAGATCAATTTCCGCCTCCATTAATCCAATCAAATGTTCAAGGCGCTTACGTGCATCACCAATTTCCAGAATGTGCTGCTTTTCGTCGATTTTCAGCGACATATGCGCCGCAATGGTATCGGCAAGACGACCCGGCTCTTCTATACCCGCCAACGAGGAAAGAATTTCCGGCGGTACTTTTTTACTCAGTTTTACGTACTGATCAAACTGGGCAAGCACAGAGCGCATCAGTACTTCGCTTTCACGATCATCCTGTGGCACAGTCTCAGCATCGCCAAGACAAACCTGCGCTTGAAAATAATCGTCGGTACTCAGGTAATTTAGCACCTTGGCACGCTCACTGCCTTCTACCAACACCTTGATGGTGCCGTCCGGCAATTTCAGCAACTGCAAAATATTCGCCACCGTACCTGTGCGATACAGGTCTTCCGGCTCAGGCTCATCCTGCGAGGCATTTTTTTGTGCTGCGAGTAAAATCTGCTTGTCATCATCCATCGCCGCTTCCAGCGCATTGATGGACTTGTCGCGCCCCACAAACAAAGGAATAACCATGTAGGGATACACCACCACATCACGTAACGGCAGTACCGGCATGAGCTGAGGTTGATCATTGATTACATCGGATGATTTGTCTTTGTCGGACATTTGGGGTTTCCCTCAGAAAATTCGTAAATCGACCGCTGTGAAAATAAAAATCGCGTTGCGAAAACCAGACTGTAAAAACAACGCGTCACCTGAACTACCAGTCGGCACCCGGCGCACCGGTCTTTAGCGCTCCTGGTAACAATTTGGTGCTTCTGCGCCCAAAATTCAAGGCTTAAAACAATATTTACCTGATTCCCCAGTAAAAAGAGCATTTATCAAGTGGATTTTATGGATTTCAGACCAAAAAATACCGGGATAACCCGGTATTTTTTAATATTACATCAGCTTTTGAAGAAAAAATGCGTGTTTTATCAATCAGATGCCGCTCTGTGCTGTTCACCACCTTCATAAATCAACAATGGTTTGGATTTGCTGTTAATCACATCGGCATCCACAATGACTTTGCTCAATCCTTCCAGCGTCGGCAAATCATACATGGTGTCGAGCAACACTTTTTCCAGAATAGAACGCAAGCCACGCGCACCAGTCTTACGCTCCATGCCCTTCTGTGCAACAGCATGCAAGGCTTCGTCACGGAATTCCAGTTCGCAATCTTCCATCTCGAACAATTTACCATATTGTTTGGTGATGGCATTTTTTGGCTCGGTAAGAATCTGCACCAAGGCATCTTCGTCCAGCTCTTTCAGCGTAGCGATCACCGGCAAACGACCCACAAATTCTGGAATCAGGCCATATTTAGTGAGATCCTCAGGCGCCACGCCTTCCAGGATTTCGCCAATGCTCTTTTGATCAGCCTTACTCTGCACAGTGGCGGAAAAACCGATACCACTTTTTTCGGAGCGATCCCGAATCACCCGATCCAGACCATCAAACGCGCCGCCGCAGATAAACAGAATGTTAGCGGTATTCACTTGCAAAAATTCTTGCTGGGGATGCTTGCGTCCACCTTGCGGCGGCACAGAGGCAATAGTACCCTCGATAAGCTTCAATAAGGCTTGCTGTACACCCTCACCCGACACATCACGGGTTATAGAAGGATTATCTGACTTGCGGGAAATCTTGTCGATTTCATCGATGTACACGATGCCGGTTTGTGCCTTTTCCACATCGTAATCACACTTTTGTAACAGTTTCTGAATAATATTTTCTACGTCTTCACCCACATAACCGGCCTCGGTCAGGGTCGTGGCATCGGCAATGGTGAACGGTACGTTCAACAGGCGTGCCAACGTTTCAGCCAACAGGGTTTTGCCACTGCCGGTGGGGCCAATCAACAGAATGTTACTTTTGGAAAGCTCGACACCATCTTTTTTGATGCCCGCCTCAAGCCGCTTGTAGTGGTTATAAACCGCAACGGCAAGAATCTTTTTTGCGTTCGGCTGGCCAATAACATACTCGTCCAGGCTTTGGTTGATTTCACGTGGCGTCGGCAGTTTGCTTTCGCCGGGGTTAGAAGCCTTTTCATCGACTTCTTCGCGAATAATGTCGTTACAAAGCTCTACACATTCATCACACACAAAAACAGAGGGTCCAGCAATCAGCTTCCGTACTTCGTGTTGGCTTTTCCCGCAAAAAGAGCAGTACAGCAACTTGCCGCTGTCATCACTCTTGTTTTGCTTATCGTCACTCATGATTACCTCGGAGATTACCCGGAAAACCCATCAAAAATGGCTCTCCCCCTTGGGCTAAATATCGTCTTGAATTATGCTTTACTTTAGCGTCACCGGGCGAACGCTGCAACTGCGCTAAATATCGGTATTTTCCGGAATGGCGCGGCTGTCCAAAACTTTGTCAATAAGCCCGTAAGCAACTGATTCTTCAGCACTCATGAAATTATCACGATCGGTATCCTTCGCGACAGTTTCCAGATCCTGACCGGTATGCCCGGCCATAATTTTGTTTAACCGGTCACGTATCAGCAAAATTTCTTTGGCATGAATCTCGATATCTGTCGCCTGACCCTGCACACCACCCAGCGGCTGATGGATCATCATCCGGGAGTGCGGCAAGCAAAAACGCTTGTCCTTGGCACCACCTGTCATCAACAAAGCACCCATACTCGCAGCCTGGCCGATGCACATAGTACTCACGTCACAACTAATGAACTGCATAGTGTCGTAAATTGCCAAACCGGCCGTCACCGAACCACCCGGTGAATTAATGTAAAAGCTGATGTCCTTGTCCGGGTTTTCCGACTCCAGAAACAGTAACTGCGCCACAATCACATTGGCCACATGGTCATCGACCTGACCCACCAAAAAAATCACCCGTTCCTTAAGTAAACGAGAATAGATGTCGTAAGAGCGCTCGCCACGGGCAGACTGCTCGACCACAATAGGAATCAAATTCAAATTGCTGATTTCATTGTTTGTAACAGAATTTATGCTGGAAAAAGACGAATTTTTCATGAGTTTGTGCGTTCCCTCTTAATTTAGTGCGCAGCTGGCGGCGCTTTTCGGGCTGATTGACGCAGAATCAGCCAGCAGTCTGCCCCGGATTCATCAAAGCGTCAAACGATGTGTTTTTGTCACTCACACTGGCCTGCGAAACAACGTGTTCCACCGCCATCTCTTCCAACGTCACATTTTCCACTTCCTTGAGACGATCTTTATCAGCGTAATAATATTTCACCATTCCTTCCGAATCCTCGTAACTAGCTGCCATTTTTTCCACAGCTTCACGCAGGCGTGCCGGCGGCACCGTGATATCATTTTCCTTAATCACTTCGGAGAGGATCAAACCCAGCGACACCCGACGTTGCGCCTGTGTTTCAAACTGTGCGGAATCAATATCCTGCACCGGCGCGCCGTACTGCTGCATGTCTTGCTGACGCTGTTTCACCAGCACCTCAATTTCACTATCTACCAACGCCTTGGGAATATCCAGCAACTTCAACCCCATCAAACCATCAAACACCTGCTCTTTGACACGCATGGCGATGGCCTGATCAGCTTCACGCTGCATATTTTCGCGCACCTGCTGTTCCAGCGCATCCAGCCCACCTTCTTTCACCCCGAACTCCACTGCAAATTCATCGGTCAGTTCTGGCAGCACTGGCGCCTCCACCTTGAGCACTGTGGTGGCAAATTTTACAGCTTTACCGGCAAGATCTTTGGACTGATAATCTTCAGGGAAAGTCACATCCAGCACCAGATCCTGACCTGCTTTAGCACCCATAAGCTGCTCTTCAAAGCCAGGAATCATGCGCTTACTGCCTAATTCCAGGGGCACTTGTTTGGCCGAACCGCCTTGGAACTCTTCACCATCGAGCGTGCCGACAAAGTCGATGGTCAACTGATCACCTTCCTGTCCGGCACGATCCACTTCGCCCCAGGTTTTACGCTGTTTACGAATGGTTTCCAACATCTTATCTATGTCCGCATCAGCAATTTCAACAACCAGACGATCAACTTTTATTTTGTCCAGCCCCGTCACTTCAAATTCAGGATAAACTTCAAACGTTGCAGTAAACTCAAAGCCTTCTTTCGCATCACCTGGTTCGATCAGAGGCACACCCGCAGGGCGCAATTTTTCCTGGAGAACCGCCTCATAAAAGCTGTTCTGCATCACTTCACCCATCACCTCCTGGCTGACCTGACCAGAAAATTTCTGTCGCACCACACCGAATGGTACTTTGCCCGGACGAAAACCATCGATTTTCACACGTCCAGCCAGATCTTTCAGGCGTTTTTGCACCTCGCTATCAATATTCTCTTTCGGTACCATTACCGTCATGCGGCGTTCCAGACCATTGGTTGTTTCAACAGAGACTTGCATTGCGTTTTCCCCATTCATGCGTACATAGAAATAAAATATATGTACTTTCTAAAAACAAAAAAATAATGGTGCCGTCCCCCGGACTCGAACCGGGACGGGTTGCCCCACCAGAACCTAAATCTGGCGTGTATACCAATTTCACCAGGACGGCTTCATAAAAAATCATACAGGAGCCTGCATCCAGTGCGCGGTGCGCCTACTAGATCGATCATCCTATATCTATAATACAGAGCGAGCTCATGCCCAGTCTGGTCCCATCAATAAAAAAGCCCGACCTTGCACATAATCAAGGCCGGGCTTCTTTATTGGTGGGCCATGTAGGACTTGAACCTACAACCAATTGATTAAGAGTCAACTGCTCTACCAATTGAGCTAATGGCCCCGAACCGCTGCCACCAGACGCTCCTCTGACACCAGGATAAAATCACCCTCTTCTGTGTCGCGTGCGCATTACAAAAATATGGGGTGGACGATGGGACTCGAACCCACGACGACTGGAATCACAATCCAGGGCTCTACCAACTGAGCTACGCCCACCATCGGTCAACAAACCGGGCCGCGATTATACATGATGCGGCAAACAATTGAACACTGCTTGGTTCTACCAAAGCAGAAAAATGGCGCGCCCGGCAGGGCTCGAACCTGCTACCCTCGGCTTAGAAGGCCGATGCTCTATCCGAATGAGCTACGGGCGCATCTTAAAACCAGCTCCTGGCCAGTTCCTTGAAACCAGACACTAAAATTGGTCGGGGTAGAGAGATTCGAACTCCCGACATCCTGCTCCCAAAGCAGGCGCGCTACCAGACTGCGCTATACCCCGAACTGAGGCGGCGCATTATAGCGACAGAATCCGATGGATGCTATTAGCTTTTGCAGGAAACCAGCAAAAATTCATTGTTGGAAACCCATTGTCGAAGACAAAGACGCCATGCGATCATGGCACTCCCCTGAAAAATAGTGGTGTTTTGTCTGACGTTGGAAACATAGTGGGAGTAAAGTAATACATGAGCGCACAGATTATTGATGGCAAAACCATCGCCGCTGAACTTCGACGAGACATCAAGACCCGTGTCGAACAACGGCTGGCCGAAGGCAAACGTGCGCCAGGGCTGGCGGTGGTGTTGGTGGGCGCAGACCCCGCCTCACAAGTCTACGTCGGCAGCAAACGCCGCGCCTGTGAAGAAGTGGGTTTCGTTTCCATCGCCCACGACCTGCCCGCAGGCACCAGTGAAGCCACCCTGCTGGCACTCATCGACGAACTCAACAACGATCCCACCATCGACGGCATTTTGGTACAGTTGCCCCTGCCTGGGCACATCGGCACCGAAAATGTCATCGAACGCATTCACCCTGACAAGGACGTAGACGGTTTTCATCCTTACAACGTTGGGCGCCTGGCCCTGCGCCAACCGGTACTGCGCCCCTGTACCCCTCGCGGCATCGTCACCCTGCTGGAAAAAACCGGACAGGACATTCGAGGTATGGATGCGGTCGTGGTCGGCGCGTCAAACATCGTTGGCCGACCCACCAGCCTCGAACTGCTACTGGCTGGCTGCACGGTTACCACTTGCCATCGTTTTACCAAAGATATCGAAGCCCATGTACGCCGTGCTGATCTCGTGGTGGTAGCCGTGGGCAAGCCCGGTATTGTGAAGGGGGAATGGATCAAACCCGGTGCCATCGTCATCGACGTGGGTATCAACCGCAGAGAGGATGGCAAACTAGTAGGCGATGTGGATTTTGTATCGGCAAGCAAGAATGCGGGCTGGATCACTCCTGTGCCCGGCGGCGTGGGGCCGATGACCGTGGCAACCCTGCTGCAGAACACCGTGGATGCAGCAGATCAGTTGCATAAATAGCCACCACATAGAAATCGCAGCGGGAGGCATCGGCATGAAACCTATACAGTATTTTTCAGATTAATACCTGGCGCAATGCAAAACCATGCCCGCCAAGCACATCGTGAAATTTCTTGACGCCTTCCGGCTGATGCAGCAATCCGCAAACAACAAAAGGAGTGGATTTAGCACCTACTACTACTGCTGTTTTCCACATCAACCTCAAAATAAAAACACACCCTGCCGTCATCCCGTGAAGGCCGGAACCCAGAAATTCACTAAACCCTCTGGATCCCGGCCTACGCCGGGATAACGGATTTTTTTAGGGAAACCGCTACTCCCGACGCCAAGTCGTACCGCCCACGCCGTCTTCCAACACAATGCCTTGCGCCGCCAGCTCGTCACGGATGCGGTCGGACTCGGCCCAGTTTTTGTTGGCGCGGGCTTCCAGACGTTTAGCAATTAGAGCTTCAATTGTATCTTCTGATGCCTCCAAGCTCACAGTGGCAGGAAATGTGGTGATAGAAAGATTAGCAGTAGCTACTTGAGTCTCGACACGCCTTCCTTTCAAAAAATCATCAGCTTCACGGCCTAATAGACCGAGATAGGCTGCCTGCTGTTTCAATAACGCACCCAACTGAGCCACCCGAATCGTATCACTCTCACGCAACCGATTGATTTCCCTTGCCAGCCCGAACAGCACGGCAATGGCTTCGGGGGTATTGAAATCATCATCCATAGCAGCAATAAAACGCCGTTCGTATATCGTATCGCCCATAATCGTCGCATCATTCAGTCCACGCAACGCGGTGTATAACGTGGTCAATGCCGCTCTGGATTCATCCAGATGCTTGTCGGAGTAATTCAATGGGCTGCGGTAGTGGCTGTTAAGCATAAAAAATCTCACCACTTCCGGATCGTATTTTTCCAGCACCTCACGAATGGTGAAAAAATTCCCCAGCGACTTGGACATTTTTTCCTCATCAATACGCACAAAACCATTATGCATCCACACGTTGACGAATTTTTCGCCAGTGGCCGCTTCGCTCTGCGCAATCTCATTTTCATGATGGGGAAACTGCAAATCCAGCCCACCGCCATGGATGTCAAAATGATTACCCAGACAACCGGTAGACATGGCCGAACACTCGATGTGCCAGCCGGGGCGCCCCTTACCCCAGGGTGATGGCCAGGAGGCACTCTCTTCGGGCTTAGCCATTTTCCACAGTACAAAATCCAGCGGATCATCTTTGGCAGCGACCACCTCCACTCGTGCACCGACACGCAGGTCATCAGTGTTTTTACCGGAAAGCTGGCCGTAGCCTTCAAAGCGGGACACGTCGTAATACACATCTCCCGGCTGACCATCAGCAGATTTACCTTGGTAGGCAAGCCCCTTGTCCATCAAGACCTGAATCATGGCAATGATCTCATCCATGTGCAGGGTAGCCCGCGGCTCCACATCAGGACGCTGCACACCCAGTGCATCGGCATCCACATTCATTGCCTCGATGAAACGCTGAGTGAGCGTAGCGATATCCTCACCGTTTTCACTGGCACGAGCGATGATTTTATCATCCACATCGGTAATGTTGCGCACGTAAGTCACATGTTTGTCACCAAACACCTTGCGCAAATAACGGTTCACCACATCAAACACCACCAGCACACGTGCGTGGCCCAGATGGCAGTAGTCGTATACCGTCATACCGCACACGTACAGACGCACATTTTTAGGGTCAATAGGCGTGAAAGCTTCTTTGCGTTTAGTAAGATTATTGTGAATGTGCAGCATGAGTCACTCGGTATGTGTCTTGTGGCGACCAATGGTAGCGAAATCCCTGCTTTTCTACAAAAGCCATAACATCCTTCTTTCCACCGTTGGTAACGCGGAAACTTTCTCGAAACAGACAAACCCGATATCATTGCTCGCCAAGACCGTTTCACCCATCTAACCAAAGGAATCAACCGATGATGAATGCTCTGACCCGATTCACCCTGATTTGTGCTCTATTTATTTTGCCATTCACCCAGGTCAACGCCGATGAGCAGCATCCACGCGTACGCATCACCACCACCCTCGGTGACATCGTGCTGGAGCTGAATCGTGAAAAGGCCCCCAAGAGCGTAGAAAACTTTCTTGATTATGTTCGGGAAGGTTTTTATGACGGCACCATTTTTCACCGCGTCATCGACGACTTCATGGTGCAGGGTGGTGGTTTCACTCTGGATCTCCAGAAAAAATCGACTCGCGCCTCCATCAAAAATGAAGCCGATAACGGACTGAAAAATCTGAAAGGGACTGTTGCGATGGCCCGCACCAACGCGCCGCATTCGGCGACCGCACAATTTTTCATCAACGTATCTGACAACAATGGCTTTCTCAACCATACCTCAGCTACCCCACGAGGCTGGGGTTATGCCGTATTTGGCAAAGTGGTTGAGGGCATGGACGTTATCGATAAAATTCGCAAAACACCGACAGGCAGCGGTGGCCAGTTTCGATCAGACGTACCACGTACACCAGTAGTAATGGAAAAAGTGGTCCTGGAGGGCACACCAACAACACCTTCCACGCCAATGATGCAATAACACGATCGAAACATATTACCTTCTAACCCAATTGAGGACTAACACCATGATTCATTTGACCACCACGATGGGCGACATCAGTATCGAACTGGATTTTGATAAGGCACCTAAAAGTGCTGCCAATTTTGAGCAATACGTGAAAGATGGTCATTTCGATGGCACTATTTTTCATCGTGTTATCGATAATTTCATGATCCAGGGTGGCGGCATGCTGCCCGACATGTCGCAAAAAGAAACCCGTGCCTGCATCGATAACGAAGCCGACAATGGCCTGAAAAATGTTAAAGGCTCAGTGGCCATGGCACGCACCAATGATCCACACTCGGCCTCTTCACAATTTTTCATTAACGTTACAGATAATGCTTTTCTCGACCACAGCTCACCCACACCACAAGGCTGGGGATATGCTGTGTTTGGCAAGATCGTTGATGGGATGGACGTGGTGGAAAGAATGAAAGCAGTGGCCACCACATCACGCGCCGGTCATCAGGATGTACCTGTCGATGATATTCTTATTGAAAAAGCCGAAGTCGTTAGCGCTGAATAATTTCTTAATTCACCCCGAGCGAAATCAGGAAAAAATACATTGTGAGAACACTGTTTATCGCTGATCTGCACCTCTCCGGGGAACGTCCACATATCATTCACCTGTTTCGGGATTTTCTTAAAAAAGAAGCCCGGCAGGCAGATGCACTTTATATCCTTGGAGACCTGTTTGAGGCATGGCTGGGGGATGATGCTGTGCCTCCAGGTATGGTCGATGTGCTGCACGATATCGATGCCCTGACAAAAACTGGTGTCCCGGTTTATGTAATAGTGGGCAACCGGGATTTCCTGCTCGGTACAGAATTTGAGAATATGACGGGCTGCACATTGTTGCCTGACCCCAGCATCATAAACCTCTACGGCACAGACACATTGTTAATGCACGGTGATACGCTGTGTACCGATGATGTGGATTATCAAGCCATCCGCAAACAAATACGCAATCCACAATGGCGACAGATGATATTAGCCAAATCCATTGAAGAACGCGTGCAAATAGCGCGCGAAGCCCGGACAGAAAGTCGGGCGCGGACCCGTGAAAAATCAGACGACATCATGGACGTCAATACACAAGCGGTTGAAAATGCCTTTCGCACACACGGCGTGAGCCGGTTGATTCATGGCCACACCCACCGACCCGCTGTGCATAAAGGCACCATCAATAACAAAACTGTGACACGCATTGTACTGGGTGACTGGTACAACAAAGCCAGTGTTTTACAGGTAACAGCTGACACTACCGAGCTATCTCCGGCTAACTGCCCCCTTGAGAATCACTTGTAAGCTGCGGCTCTTTTTCTGTGTCCGGTGTTTGCAGCAAAACATCACCCACTGAATAGCGTTTAAAGTCTTTCGGTAAATCAAACGTATCTTCGGATGCCAGCAAATCCGTGCGATAATCCCTCATAAAACGTTGGTAACCCTTCCTGTCCCATTCTCGAATGGGTAAACCATGGTCCATATGTCGAGTAGCATGAAATATATTCAACGACAGATCACAGGCATCCAACAAGTCTCTTGGTGTGCGATCAACGGTAGTGGCATGCTCACCAGCCAGCACCATTCTAAATTCACGCATGGCAGCCAACACATCGGGCATAAAATCTTCTGGCATTACCACTGCATCATAACAATGCTTGCCGTTGGCCATAAACCGATAATGCGTTGCCTGCCTGCCATCAATTTTGGGAATAGCACTGGAAGGCTGTGACTCTTCCTGATAATCCAATTCAATAGGTGACTCGATCTTCACCGCTTTATTGCGAATCACCATGATTGTTTTATCATCTTGCGAAACGTTGTAAATGGTTTTCTCTCTGCGGTTAAACAGGATGAAATCAGCTGGCGAACGTGCGTCCGATATATGCAAATAGCCTTCATTGACAAATAACCGGGAACTGAACGATTCCGAACCCGCTTCACGTTCAACCATAATCAACAGAGTGCCGGGAGCGTCTTTCAACTCAGCTTCTGTTTTAGCGACAGGTTTTGTAGAGTGGCCCGCACAGGCAACCAAACCCACTAACAAAAAACCCATCAAAATAATTTTCACCATTTGTTGTTTTTCATATTTCATCACTCACCTGTTCCCTCTAAATAATTTAATTCATTTTCACTAAAACCGGCCGCCTCTCGGGCACTGCGGTGAAGCTTGCCTTTTTTGCCTGTAGAAGTTCCCATATGTTGCTCGAAGAGACCGCGAAAGGTCGCATCAGGTTCCATATTGCGTTGCTCACATAGGTAACGAAACCAACGCGTGCCAATTTCCACATGGCCAATTTCGTCCCGAAAAATAATCTCTAACACCGCCACGGCCCCATGATCACCATGATCTGCCAGTTTTTTCATAATCCCCGGTGTCACATCCAGACCTCGCGCCTCCAGCACTCGGGGTACCAGAGCCATGCGCACCAAAGGATCATGTGCAGTTTTCTGCGCCATTTCCCATAAACCATTGTGCGCATCAAAATCGCCGTAATCATACCCTAATGACTGCAAATGCTCGCGCATTAACTGGAAATGATATGCCTCTTCATCAGCCACCTGCAGCCAGTCGTCATAATAAGCATCCGGCATATCACGAAAACGATACACCGCATCCAGCGCCAGATTGATGGCGTTGAACTCAATATGCACAAGAGCGTGAATCAATGCCGCATGACCCTCAGGACTATGCAGGCTACGTCGATGAAGATTTTTTGGTGCTACCAAACGCGGCTGCTCTGGCCGTCCCGGTTCTCCTGTAAATTGCGCTCCTCCACTACGCAGTAGAGGTATCCCACCTTGCCTCCAGAGCTGAAAAGTAGAACGGGTGAGCCTAGCCTTTTCACTGGGATCACAAAGCATCAGGCACTGACTGGCTGACTCAAATAAATTCATGTTGTGCGGCACTAAAACCATAGGGGTCGTATTGTAATCATCAGCATTCCCTTACAAGACATATCCTGCTCTGGAAATACGACAACTCGCCTATCAAATTTACAAGCAGCTTATACTCCCAGTCTGTCGAAAAATTTTACAGGTAATTTTGGGTTTCATTTTATACGCGATCATTTTCCTTTACAATCAATGCGATAAAAATATGGCATATTTTTTGCTTAGAATTTGGCGCACTGGTGTTACGTAGTCCTCAGCTAGAATGCGGGCTATAGTCAGAAAAAAACCTGTAAGCCATTGATTTATAATTACGGGCGTGTAGCATCAGCAAAGCAACACCTCATATACATATACAACAAAAAATAAGAGTATCAATTGGAATGAAAAACTTATTAAAAGTCACCGGTTTATTGGTCGCTATTATCCTGCCAACGTCTGCCTCAGCCTACACCATTGATTCAGGCAGCACCGATGTCGGTGGCCTCGATACACTAATAGATCACACCACCCTCGGAAACAGCGGGAACGGAGAACTTGACTGGGTCCAAAGTCTACTTGGCACCAATTACAGCCTCGGCGACAAATACGAGGACGGCGGACTGACTCCAATGTTAGTTGATGGGGAATCTGACATCTTTGCTCATGCGCTTGCAACATCCCCCGAATACTTTTTGATTAAAATCGGCGGCGGCAATTGGGGGGGCGACACCCACTTTCTATACGAAAACCAGAATAATGATAACGCGGCATATGGCGTCTTCGCGCTGGACGATTTTACAAGCACATGTACCTCTACCCAAAAACCCAAAAAAACAAAATGTAATATAGAAATCAGCCGTGTCAGTCACATTACGGCGTTCAATGGCAGCGGTGCCTCGTCAATCCCCGAGCCCGGCTCAATTGCTCTAATAGGGCTTGGTCTGCTCGCTTTAGGCACGGCAAAACGTCACCGTAAACACGCTTAAAAAACTTGGCATACAAAAAGCGCCCTGCTTACAGGGCGCACCCAACACGGATTTTCCTCTCTACATCTGTGTTTTAAACCCGTACCGCATAGTCATTCAATTGCACTGGCTGCCGCTTTGCTCCCCAATTACCGGGCGGACCATCGAATACCCCCGCACACTGCACACCACAAGATTTGCAATGACCATCATCGGTCAGATTCCACTGGGATAACACGTACCAGTCACGGCCAATCAACTCCGTTCCGCATTGATGGCAGTAAGTACTCTCACCTTTGGCATCATGCACATTACCCGTGTAAGCATAATGCACACCATTTTTGAGTGCAATTTCCCGCGCCTGCACCAGCTTTTCAAACGGCGTCGAGGGCACATCCTGCATTTTCCAGTCGGGGTGAAAAGCAGTGAAGTGCATCGGCACATCCGGCCCAAGCTCTTTCACCACCCATTGAGTCATTTCATCAATTTCCTGTGCGGAGTCATTGTAGCCGGGGATCAACAACGTGGTGATTTCCAGCCACACATCGGTTTCGTGTTTGATGTATTTCAGCGTTTCCAGCACCGGCTGCAAGTGGCTGCCAGTGACTTTGTGATAAAAATCATCCGTGAACGCTTTGAGATCCACATTGACCGCATCCATATTTTCGAAAAACTCAATGCGCGGCTCTGCGCAGATATAACCTGCCGTAACGGCTACGTTTTTAATGCCCAGTCTGCGGCATTCTTTTGCCACGTCCACAGCGTATTCCAGAAAAATAACAGGATCATTATAGGTATAAGCAACACTACGACAACCCAACGCTTTGGCGGCACGAGCCAGTGTTTCCGGCGCAGCACTGTCGGCCAGGGTATCCATCTCGCGGGACTTGCTCATATCCCAGTTCTGACAGTATTTGCAAGCCAGATTGCAACCAGCAGTGCCAAAAGACAACACCGGTGTGCCCGGCAAAAAATGGTTGAGCGGTTTTTTCTCGATAGGGTCAATGCAGAAACCGCTGGAGCGCCCGTAGGTGGTAAGCACCATCTCATCACCTTGTCGGGCACGCACAAAACACAGCCCCTGCTGATTTTCGTGCAGCTTGCAAAAACGTGGGCAAAGATCGCATTGCAGACGACCATCATCCAGCCGGTGCCAGTAACGAGCTGTGACTATCGTTGGTAACTGTTGCTCTGAGTGTTGCATCGCTGTCATTTTGAACTCTTCCCATACTGCAACGTCCTATACTCTTAGTATAGTGAATGGGGATTGATAGTATAGTGAATGGGGATTGAATAGCATGGCAACAAGCGACTTCATAAACGAAACAACGATTCGGCCACCCGCTGTGGCGGGCCTGTTTTATCCCGCCAATCCAGCGCGGCTGCACGAAGATGTGCAGGCGTACCTGCACGCCAGCAAAGCTCCCGATGCCGAGCCGGTTCCCAAAGCGATTATCGTACCGCACGCTGGTTATGTGTACTCCGGACCAGTGGCCGCCAGCGCCTATGCACGACTGTTACCCGCGAGGGATCGCATCCGGCGCGTGCTGCTGCTCGGCCCCTCGCACCGGGTGCCGTTTCACGGCCTGGCCACCAGCAGTGCCGAAGCCTTTGTCACACCACTGGGACAAATCCCGCTGGATCAACACGCCATCGCCAGCCTCGGCGACCTGCCACAGGTACAACTTTTTGATGCCGCACATGCCGAGGAGCACAGCCTGGAAGTGCATCTGCCTTTTTTGCAGGAAACGATCAGCAATTTCCAGTTAGTGCCACTGGTGGTAGGCGACGCCCACCCCACCGAAGTGGCCGAAGTGCTGGAGCGTCTGTGGGGTGACGCAGAAACACTCATTGTCATCAGTTCAGACCTCAGCCATTATCACGACTACGCCACAGCCCAACGCCTGGATCGTGACACCTCAGCCGCCATTGAGCATTTACAGGCAGAAGCCGTGCATTCCGAAAACGCCTGCGGCTGTGTGCCCGTCTCCGGCCTGTTGTATCTGGCGCGCGAACATGGCCTGCTCGCCCGCACCATCGATTTGCGAAATTCTGGAGATACCGCTGGTCCGCGGGACAGGGTGGTGGGATATGGCGCCTATGTCTTCCATTGATACCGACACACCCAATGGCCTCTGCGAAGAGGAACAAATCCTGCTACGTCAGGTAGCGAAAAATGCTGTGGAATACGCACTACAACACGGCTCACCATTAAGCGTTGACACAACACACTACCCTCGCCCGTTGCGCGAGCCCGCTGCCAGCTTTGTCACCTTAAAAAAACACGGTGAACTACGCGGCTGTATCGGCTCACTGGAAGCACATCGGCCGCTGGTGGACGACGTAGCACATAACGCCTATGCAGCAGCCTTTCGCGATCCGCGTTTTTCGCCCGTCACCGCACAAGAACTGCCCGAATTGGAATTTCATCTTTCCGTACTCACACCCGCCGAGCCCATGCAGTTTGAATCAGAAAAAAATCTGCTGGAACAGATACACCCGGGAATCGATGGACTGGTGCTGGAGGACGGCGCATACCGAGGCACGTTCTTGCCCGCCGTATGGGAATCATTACCCGACACAGTGCAATTTTTACAGCACTTAAAATTGAAGGCGGGACTGCCGAAAAATCATTGGTCCGACACATTAAAAATATCGCGTTACACCGCAGAATCATTTTAACCTAACACTGTCAGGTTCCCATTCCGTCGTCCATACCTGCTTCCGACGTTTCCATACATAAGCCCATTGCTTTGAATAATCGTTGATGGTCAAGAGGTTTGGCAAGACAGGCTTCTGCACCTAACATCAAACTACGCTGGACTTGTTCAGCATTCAGGTAATCAACCATCGTCACCAGACGCACATGCCGGGTCGCATGGTCACTCTTGATACGGCGGCACATTTCGATGCCTTCCTGATTGGATAACAGTAAATCCATAAGCACAATATCGGGACCACCCCGCTGCAAATACTGACCTGCTTCAAAGGCCGTATGTACAGCAGTAGCGACAACTGTTTCCGACAAGGTAGCAAACAGATCCACAAGAAAGCGAGTCAACCGGGGGTCACTGTCAACAATCAGAATACGTTGCTTGCCCTTATCGGGACGGCTGATATCCAGGCCTCGCATTTGTGCGAAGAAGCGCAGGTCTTCACGGGAAAACACGGTGTCCAATCCATCTTTCAAATGTACATGCAACCTGCCTTGCTGCACCCATTCAAAAACGCGAAGTGGCGAAGTCATCAGTAATTCCGCGACTTCGTCCGCAGAGAGCTGTGTTTTTTCTGCCATGAGATACGACCATTTAGAGGGGTACGACGGTGATACCACTTAAAAAACCGTCCTCCTACATAACGTGTCGTAACAGTGAATCTTTAGCAGGTATTGACAGTTTTTTTACATCGGTCTGCGTCAACGCCTCACTTCAAAACGCTCACCTCTAGCTTTGCGCAAATCCACACGAACGCGCTGCTTGTTCCAGCCATGTACTTTGTCGTGGGCCTCAACAAAAACGATGTGCGTATCCGCTGGAATACGCAAATTACTCAGATTGCGTGTAAACGGTTGTTCGTTTTCATGAGGATGATACAAAGTGCGAGTGCCTAATACCTTGCCACGGTCATCCACAACCCGCCAAGCATCGGCGTAATGTTCCCAACCGGTATCAGCATGGCGCAGTGTAGTATTAACGTGCCAGCTATCACCACGCTGTTCAAAACGGACTTTCATTACTGCAACATCACCCGCAAATGCAGTGCTGCTAAAAATACCGCAAAGCAAAAGCCATACGGCAATACCCATACTTTTTTTATCTGCAAATATTGTCTTCATGTTCATGCTCCTGATATACCCAAGGCGTGCAACTTAGCACCTAAATCTCAAACACTATGGGTATAGTATAAATGCCACACTTTGTAACACCGCCCAGGCCAATACCGCCGCCAGCACATCGTCCAGCATAATACCCAGACCGCCGTGTACACGGCGGTCAACCCAGCCAATGGGCCAGGGTTTTATAATGTCAAAAAAACGAAACAAGACAAAGCCCGCAACAATCCATTGCCATCCCGAAGGCGCGGCAATCATAGTAATGAGATAACCAACGATTTCATCCCATACAATACCTGCATGATCATGCACACCGAGATCCCGACTGGTGACATGGCACAACCAGATACCTACCAGAGCCATCATCAGGACTACGGCCAGATAGGCCCACAGACTCAACGGCAACATCAACCAATAAACCGGCAACGCCGCCAGGGTGCCAAAGGTTCCCGGGGCAAACGGCATTGCACCGCTGCCAAAACCAAAGGCCAAAAAATGAATCGGGTTACGCCATACGCTGCGCGGCGCGCTGTTTCTACTCATTGCTGTTTCCCGGCGGTGAAGTGATCAAACCCCGTGTTGCTCAAAGTCAGCTGCCGATCATTGGCATCCCGCCAACGCAATCCGGGACTTGCCGATATCTCACCAATGCGCGTGCAATCGCAACCCAGCCCGGCCAATGAGGCAGCCTCCTGCCCTACTGGCAAGGTAAAACATAACTCGTAGTCGTCACCCGCGCTCACTGCCGCCTGCCAATCATCTGCCGAAGCAAGTGAGCGGTACGCCGCTGACAGTGGCAATTGATCAATCTGGATATCGGCCCCCACACTACTGGCTGTCAACACATGAGCAAGATCCGCTGCCAAACCATCGGACACATCAATAGCACTGCTGGCATACCCACGCAGAGCAAGGCCGGTAGAGATACGTGGTGTGGGAAATTCCAATCGCTGAATGAGTTTTGCTGTAGCCTCATTACTCGCATCAAGCTGTTGTTGATACAGGCGTAGACCCAACCCGGCATCACCGACTGTACCGGTAAAAAAAACACCATCACCCGGCTTCGCGCCACTACGCAACAACGCCTGTCCCTGCGGCACAAAACCCATCACCTGCACAGTGATGCTCAACGGCCCGCGCGTGGTATCCCCCCCCACTAATTGCACATCATGTTCGCTGGCCAGATCAAAAAAACCCTGCGCAAAACCAGTCAGCCATGAAGTATCCGCTGTGGGTAAGGTCAGCGCCAAAGTGGCCCAGGCAGGTTCAGCCCCCATGGCGGCCAGATCACTGAGATTGACGGCCAGTGATTTATAGCCCACCGCTCGCGCAGCAGTGTCTAACGGAAAATGTACGCCCGCGATCAGTGTGTCCATTGACACAGCCAGTACACTGCCCGGTGGAGATGCAAGCAACGCAGCATCGTCGCCAATACCCAGCGGCACATCGACACGCTGAGTAGATTGTTCGGTAAAAAAATGCCGAATCAAGTCAAATTCGGAACAGGTCATAGAAAGATGTCACAGGCACGCAAGAAGTGTGGCTATTTATTTGCCGGTTTATCCCTGGATTTGTATTTGCCAGAAGCATTGATTTCCACAGCACGCAATTCTTTCGCTACGCCATCCAGAATGCCATTAATGTATTTGTGACTTTGATCGGCACCAAAGGTCTTGGCTAGTTTGACGGACTCATTAATCACCACGCGATACGGTACATCTAGCCGATGCGCCAATTCATAACACCCCAGGCGTAAAATCGCACGCTCAACACCATCGACATCTTCAATAGCGCGATCCAACAAGGGCATCAAATGTCCGTCCAGCTCATCAAGATGGGCAGGGACCTTGTGCAACAGTTCATGAAAATAATCACCATCGACTTTTTTCATGTCGTGATCGAGACAATATTCCGTCTCGATATCCGCAAGGCTTTGCCCTGCCATTTGCCAAGTGTAAAGCGCCTGCGTGGCGAGACGTCGGGCCTTGTGTCGGGTTTGGCTCATTTCAATTCACTCATTTTCAACTTAAGGCCTTCAATAAATTTACCATTTCGATGGCGGACATCGCCGCTTCCACACCTTTGTTGCCCGCCTTGGTGCCAGCCCGTTCGATGGCTTGTTCAATGGTGTCCACGGTCAACACACCAAATGCCACCGGCACATCATATTGCGTCGAAACCGTTGCTAACCCTTTGGTACATTCACCTGCCACATATTCAAAGTGTGGCGTGCCACCACGAATCACCGCGCCCAGCGCAATGATCGCATCATATTCTTTTTTTGCCGCCATGCGCGCAGCCACCAACGGCATTTCAAAGGCGCCGGGAACTTTTACTAACTGCAAGTCGCTGTTATTGGCACCGTGGCGCTTCAGTGCATCGATAGCACCTTCCACCAGACTATCCACCACAAAGCTGTTAAAACGTCCGGCGATAATGCCGAAGCGTGCGCCATGCACAGTAAGGTTGCCTTCGATGGTTTTTATATGACTCATAATATTTTCCGTTCCCGCAAAAAAGTGGTTTGAATGTATGGCTAATCGTGATTAATGTATTCAACCACTTCCAGCCCGAAACCGGAAAGCCCGTGCATGCGCTTGGGTGCGCTGAGCACGCGCATTTTTCGCACTTCCAGATCCAGCAATATTTGTGCGCCAACACCGTAGGTGCGTAAATCAGGGCTGGACTCACGCTTGACCGCGACTTCGCCCGCATCTTCGGCCTGATAATGCGCGATACGGTTCAATAATTCACTTTCACCTTCCGTTTGCCCCAGCAATACAATAACACCTTCACCGGCCTCATGGATGTAACGCATGGCATTTTCCAGTGGCCAGCTCACATCCGAGCGCTGCATGCCCATCACATCGGCAAGATAATGTGGCATATGCACCCGTACCAGCGCGGGCTGGCCGCGCTTGATCTGCCCTTTCACCAACGCAAAATGCACACCATCATCAAGCCGGTCGCGATACGTCACTAAACGAAAACTGCCAATCTCATTTTTTAATTCACATTCGGAGACGCGCTCGACACTGCGCTCGTTTTCCAGTCGATAACGGATCAAATCGGCAATGGTGCCAATTTTGAGATCAAACTCAGCCGCAAATTTTTCCAGTTCCGGACGGCGCGCCATGCTGCCGTCCTCATTGAGAATTTCCACGATCACCGCTGCCGGCTCCAGTCCAGCAAGCCGCGCCAGATCACAACCGGCCTCGGTATGACCTGCGCGGGTCAGCACACCACCGGCCTGCGCCTTGATAGGAAAAATATGCCCCGGCTGCACGATATCTTCCGGCCTGGCATTTTCCGCCACCGCTGCCTGTATCGTTACCGCACGGTCTGCCGCCGAAATGCCCGTAGTAACACCCTCGGCGGCTTCAATGGAAACCGTGAAATTGGTGGCATAGGCAGCATTGTTATCACTGACCATCAACGGCAGACGCAGTTGTTCACAACGCTTCTGGCTCAGGGTCAGGCAAATCAGCCCTCGCCCGTGACGCGCCATGAAATTGATATCCTCAGCCCGCACCTGACTGGCGGCCATAATCAGGTCGCCTTCATTTTCACGATCTTCGTCATCCATGAGGATGACCATCTTACCGTCACGCATATCGGCAACAATGTCTTCAATACTGTTCAGTGTTGTATCCATGTATTTCCAGTGCTCAAACTGCCTTAAAAAAAGCCCCGCGATTTTAACAACTCACGAGTAATGCCTGGGTTTGCCGAATCCGCAGAAGAAGACAACAAACGTTCCAGATAACGCGCAATAATATCCACTTCCAGATTCACTTTCTGCCCGGCCTGATAACGACCCATGGTGGTGGCGGTCAACGTATGTGGCACAATATTCAACTCAAACTCATTGCCCTCCACAGCATTGACCGTAAGGCTGATGCCGTCCACACAAATCGAACCCTTTGCGGCAATATATTTTGCCAGCTCATCCGGCGCCTGAATACGGAAACGTTCAGAACGCGCATCACTCCAGCGGCGTTTGATTTCACCGACACCATCCACATGCCCGCTCACCAGATGCCCACCCAAACGGGTGGTGGGCAACATGGCCATTTCCAGGTTCACCGAAATACCCACAGTAAAATCCGCCACCGTGGTACAGGCCACGGTTTCGGAAGAAACATCTGCGCTAAAACTGTCCGCAGTAAACGCCACTGCCGTCAGACAAATGCCGTTCACCGCAATGCTGTCACCCAGGGCCACGGTGTCCATATTAAGATCACCACAATCGACCACCACACGCAGGTCGCCACCGCGCAAAGTCAGGTGGCGAATTTTTCCAATAGTTTCTATGATGCCAGTAAACATATGAATTCAGTGTAAAGATAAAAAGGGAAAGATCAGGCCTAGGCCGGAATGACGACCACAAAACATTTTCGCATAATCCATTTTATTTGATCTCTTTTATCTGTAGCCTCCAGTCACATCCGACAGCACGCACATCCACTATTTCAAGTTTGACTGCTTGATCCATTTCTTTCACGCCAGGCAAAGCCAACAACCCGCGAGCATCACTGCCCATAAGCAAGGGTGCCATATAAATGACCAATTCGTCGAACAATCCCGCTTGCAGAAAGGCTCCACTCAAAGTGGCCCCGGCCTCCACCAACACTTCGTTGATTTCGTGAAAAGCCAGACAATCCAGCACAGCTGACAAATCCGGGCGGCCATCGCTTGATGCCACCACCGTAACTTCAGCGCCGGCATTACGCAACGCTGCGGCTTTTTGTTCGTCGGTGTTTACCGTCAACACCAATGTGCGGCCCGGCAGCGACAACATCTTTGCCGTGAGCGGCATTTGCAACCGGCTATCCAACACCACGCGCAACGGCTGTTCCACGTCATCATCCAATCGCACCGTCAAAGAAGGATCATCCGCCAACACGGTACCGATACCGGTAATGATCGCGGCACTGCGAGCACGCAGCCGATGTACATCATGCCGTGCGTCTTTGCCAGTAATCCACTGACTTTCACCTGAGGCCATGGCCGTGCGTCCGTCCAGGCTCATGGCCATTTTGCCGCGGACAAAGGGTCGGCCCGTACGCATACGTTTGATAAAACCGGGGTTTAATGCTTCGGCTTGCATCTGCAACACACCACAGTATATTTCCATACCAGCCTTTTGCAGTTGGGCCAGCCCCTGCCCCGCCATTTGTGGATTGGGATCTTCCATGGCGACCACTATTCGTGACACACCGGCGGCAATCAGGGCATCACTACACGGTGGTGTACGACCATGATGACAGCAGGGTTCTAACGTAATATAGGCAGTTGCACCCTTTGCCCCATTTTTTGCCAAACGACCCGCTGCTCGCAGGGCATTGATTTCGGCATGTGCTTCACCGGCACGTTGATGCCAGCCTTCACCGATAACTCCGTTATTTTTTACTAACACACAACCAACACGCGGGTTGGGATCAGTGGTAAACAGACCATGTTCGGCCAACTGTAATGCCCTGGTCATGAAACGCCGGTCAGCAATTGACACGTCGTCAATCATCTTCGTCGTCCAACAGATTCATTTGATTGCGTCGCTGTTCTGCCGTTGGTGCTTTTTCCAGTCGTTCGATTTCTTCACGGAAGGCATTCACATCTTCGAAGCTGCGATACACAGAGGCAAAACGCACATAACCCACATGGTCCAGGTCACGTAACTCATCCATCACCCAATGCCCCACCTTTTGCGCTGACACTTCGCGATCGCCGGTACCACGCAGATTTTTTTTGATACGCTCCACAGCAGATTCAATATCTTCAGAACTCACTGGTCGCTTTTCCAGCGCACGCACGATACCGGCACGCAATTTGTCTTCGTTGAAGGGTTCACGGCGAGCGTCATTTTTAACCAGTTTGGGCATCACCAGTTCGGCAGATTCAAAGGTGGTAAAACGTTCGCTGCACGTCAAACATTCGCGGCGGCGACGCACTTCAAAACCCTGGTTCGCCAAGCGCGAATCAATGACCTTGGTGTCTTCAGCGTCGCAGAAAGGACAGTGCATAACGGCAGAGTAAGGGGCAAAGGGAAAAGCTTTTAGTCTTTACCTTTCCTCTTTCATCTTTCCCCTTTTATCTGCCGTATACCGGCAAACGTTTGCAGATAGCCAGCACTTGCTGTTTAACTCGTTCGATAGTGGCAGTGTTGTTCACATCATCAAGCACATCACAGATCCAACCTGCCAGCTCAGAGGCATCGTCTTCCATAAAACCGCGCGTGGTCAGCGCCGGCGTGCCTATGCGAATACCGCTGGTGACAAAGGGTGACTGCGGGTCATTGGGCACACTGTTTTTGTTAACGGTGATATTGGCAGCACCCAGTGCAGCATCGGCTTCTTTTCCGGTAATACCTTTATCGATGAGATCCACCAGAAACAGGTGATTGTCAGTGCCGCCAGAAACAATTTTGTAACCACGGCTTTGCAGGGTACTGGCCATGGCGCGAGCATTTTTGATCACTTGCGCCTGATAGGTCTTGAATGCCGGCTCCAGCGCTTCTTTAAAGGCCACAGCCTTTCCGGCGATGACATGCATCAGCGGTCCGCCCTGAGAACCGGGGAACACGGCGGAGTTAAATTTTTTCTCAATATCCGGATTTGCTTTAGCCAGAATCAGGCCACCACGTGGGCCCCGCAAGGTTTTGTGAGTAGTGGTGGTGGTCACATCGGCAATCGCCACCGGGCTGGGGTATTCACCTGCAGCGATAAGACCGGCCACATGGGCCATGTCCACAAACAACCAAGCCCCTACGCTGTCAGCGATATCACGAAAACGCTGCCAGTCCACCACGCGTGAATAAGCGGAAAATCCTGCAACAATCATTTTCGGCTGATGTTCTTTGGCCAGCGCTTCCACCTGGGCGTAATCAATCTCACCCGTGGCTTCGTCCAGGCCATACTGGATGGCGTTGTACAATTTACCGGAAGAGCTGACCTTGGAACCGTGGGTAAGGTGGCCGCCGTGGGCCAGACTCATACCGAGAATGGTGTCACCGGGCTGTAACAGGGCCAGATACACCGCAGCATTGGCTTGAGAACCGGAGTGGGGTTGCACATTGGCATAGTCGGCACCAAACAGTGTTTTGGCGCGATCAATGGCCAGCTGCTCGGCCACATCCACATGCTCGCAACCACCGTAATAGCGTTTGGCCGGGTAACCCTCGGCATATTTATTGGTCAGCACACTGCCCTGTGCCTGCATCACCCGGGGGCTGGTGTAGTTTTCGGAGGCAATGAGTTCAATGTGTTCTTCCTGGCGGACTTCCTCCGCCTGCATGGCGCTCCACAACTCATCATCAAAACCCGCAATTTGCATGTCTTTACTGAACATTACTTTTCCCCTGCTTGAAGCGCTCTTGATTGTTGAACGTCTTCTTGACTAGAAATTTGTTGAAAAAAACGCCGATTGTAGCACAAATCACCCTCGGCCCAGTCCGCCGAAACGCAAAAAGTACGCTGAAAACCTTTAGTGACTTCTTCAGTTTATTGAATTGATGGTCGACAAAAACAGAAGGAAATCAAGCCCCGAAAAATGACAACATTGACGACCGATACTCTCACAAAAACACTCCACTTTCACTTTGGCGTTCGCCAAAAAGTTTTGTTGGTGCTATTGACCGTTCTGCTGATTGCTTTGAGCATGAGCAGCTGGATGGCTTTGCGCGAGGAAGAGGCCAATCTGTTAAAAGAAATCGATCAACGCGGCGCATATATTGGTCGCTTTGTCGCCAAGTCTATGGCCTTCAGTGTGGTGGGTTATGACTACCACACCATTCAACTGCTGCTGGATGAACTCACTTTTTCTGATGAAATCGACTACGCCAAGGTCACCAATGCCAAGGGCAACAGCATGGGTGAATCCGGTTTCGCCACCCTGGATATTGATACCGAACCCGCCCTCAATGAAAGCTTGGTCATGTTCACCAACAACATTCAGATTGACAACGAAACTGTGGGCGTCCTACAGCTGGGCCTCAGCACAAAACACATCATGTCCAGACTGGAGACCCAGAAATTTACTCTTCTCAAACGTGAAGCACTGATTATTCTGTTGATTGCCATAGGTGAATTCCTGGCTCTGTCGTACATCATTGTGCGCCCGGTCGGTAAAATTATCGATTTCCTGAGGCGCAATGTGGATGATGAAGGCCTGTTGGCCAGCAAAATCCCTATGGTCAGCAATGATGAATTTGGCCAATTAGCGCAGCAATTTAATACCCTGAACAGCCAACTCAACAAGGCCAACAAAAAATTGCACTCCAAAATTGAATCCGCTGACCAGCGATTATTGGAAACCAATCAACAGCTCACACAGCTCAATGAGGAATTCAGAGTACTTTCCATTACCGATCCATTAACAGGCCTGTTTAATCGTCGTCACTTTGATCAGTTAATGGAAACCGAAGTAAGCCTGAGCAATCGCCACGGCGACCCTAACAGCATTTTACTCCTCGATATTGATTTTTTTAAAGCCATCAACGACACCTATGGCCACTATATCGGTGATGTTGTACTAAAAAATATGACAATAATTTTGCAGAAAAACCTGCGCCACACAGATGCTGTCTGCCGCATTGGTGGTGAAGAATTTGCCGTGCTCTGCAAGCGGGCTGACAGGACGGGAGCAATGGAAATCGCGGAAAAACTACGTACTGCCATTGAAGCTACACCGATGACGCCTGAAACCGATGATGAGTTGATGATCACTGTGAGCATCGGCGTAGCCAGCGTACCTTATGATGCAAAAAATACCACTCCTAAACAATTATACAAAGATGTCGATACTGCCATGTACTACAGCAAAAACAACGGGCGAAATCGTGTCACCCACATTGCCGACTTGCACCAGGAAGGCACAGAGCCCCTAGAAAATAAAACATCAAGAGGCTAAAGCATGAAAATCAACATTATGTTAACCGGCATACTGTTCAGCACCCTATTAATGTCACCTCCCAGCACTCTGGCAAGCACCGAAACAAGCAACGAATTACTGTTTGGTTCAGTGGCTATGGATATTCCAGCCGTGATGCACAGGCGGCTCAAGCCTCTGACCCTCTATCTGAGCGATAAACTCGGTCGTCCCGTATCGTTAAAGCTTTCCCCGAACATGGGGGCTGCCATAAAAGAAGTGGTAGATAAAAATGTCGATCTGGCCTACCTCACGCCGGTCGCCTATCTCAAGGCTCATGCGGCGGGCAACGCAAAAATCGTCGCCAAAACAGTGACCAAAGGCAAAGCCTCTTTTCAGTTAATGATCGTTGTCAAAAAAGACAGTCCCTACAAAACCGTTGCAGACCTGAAAGGAAAAACGTTTGCCTTTGGCGACAAAAAAGCATTGCTACAACGTGCCGCAGTGGTAGGAAGCGGGATTAACATGGAAGACTTTTCCAGTTATGAATTTATCGGTCACTACGACAACATCGCCCATGCCGTCTTCAACGGCGATTTTGATGCGGGCATTTTAAAAGACACCATGGCATTTCAATGGCAAGACAAGGGCTTGCGTATCCTGGCTGAATCACCCGCGCTGCCGCCCTACAATATCACCGCCAGTGGCGACATTGACAACGATACATTGGCCAAACTGAAAGAGGCCTTTTTGGGTCTTAACCACAACAACCCAAAACATTTGAAAATCATCAAGGCTGTCGATAAAAAATATGATGGTTTTGCAGCCACCAATGATGCGGAATATGACGTGGTACGTAAGCTGATAAAACCATTCAATAAGTAGTTATTACCCGGATAATTCACAATAGAAAGTACGAAATAAAAAAAGGCCGCAAATTTGCGGCCTTTTTTTATTGCTACGTCACGCAGACATTCAAGGAATATGATCCAGATCTTCGCCTTCTTTTTCCACCGGCATCAGGTCTTCCTTACTGATACCCAGACTCAATGCACTGGCACTGGCGACATAGATCGATGAATAAGTCCCCACCACCACGCCAATAATCAGTGCTGTGGCAAAACCATGAATCAATTCACCACCCACAATAAACAACGCAATCAACACCAGTAAAGTGGTAATAGATGTCATCATGGTACGAGACAGGGTCTGGTTCAATGAGGCATTAACAATATCGACGCTGGTTCCTTTGCGCATCTTGCGGAAATTTTCCCGAATCCGGTCAAAGACGACAATGGTGTCATTAAGTGAATAACCAATGACCGCCAGGATCGCCGCCAATACCGTCAGATCAAAACTCAGCTGAAACAGAGAGAACACGCCCAAGGTAATCACCACATCATGCACCAGGGCCGCAACCGAACCGATGGCAAAGCGATATTCAAAACGGAAACCAACATAAATCAGAATGCCGATTAACGCGTAAATCATCGCCAGACCACCATCATTGGTCAATTCCTCACCCACTTGTGGACCAACAAACTCCACCCGGCGCATCTCCACTTCATCTTCTTCAACACTGCGCAGGGCCGACATCACTGTGGTACTGATATCGGCATTGCTTTTACCTTCCTGTGGAGCGATACGCACCAGAATATCTTTTGAGGTACCAAAATGTTGCGCTACGGCCTCAGGAAAACCTGAGTTCTCCAGAGTTGAACGTACGACGGTCAAATCCACCGGATGACTGTAACCTAACTCGATCAGAGTACCTCCGGTGAAATCCAAGCCGAAATTCAAACTGCGCGTCGCCAGAGAGCCAATGGAAATCAAAATCAACAATGCCGAAAACGTCACCGCCATTGTGCGTTTGCTCATAAAATCAAACGTAGTGGGTTTTTTAAACAGCTGCATGATGCATCCCTGAGATGAATGAAAGCGAAGTTAACGAAAGCATATTGAAACTACATCAACGGGCTAGATCGACAATTTTTCTACACGACGATTACCGTACGCCAGATTCACCACCGCACGCGTGCCGATGATCGCGGTAAACATGGACGTCGCGATACCGATAGACAAGGTGATCGCAAACCCTTTAATCGGCCCGGTACCAAAACCAAACAAAACCAATGCTGCAATCAATGTGGTGATATTGGCGTCGGCAATAGTCGACAAAGCCTTGGCATAACCGGAATTAATCGCTGCCTGAGGGCTGATACCGTTACGCAGTTCTTCGCGTATGCGCTCAAAGATAAGCACATTGGCATCCACCGCCATACCCACAGTGAGCACGATGCCAGCAATACCCGGTAGCGTTAAGGTCGCCTGCATCATGGACAATACCGCAACAATCACCACCAGATTAAACGCCAACGCCATATTGGCCACCAGACCAAAGCCGCGATACCACACAGCCATAAACACCAGCACCAGCACAAAACCAATCACGACTGAAGCAAAGCCCTGATCAATATTATCCTGTCCCAGGCTAGGACCAATGGTGCGTTCTTCAACAATTTCGATAGGCGCAGCCAGCGCACCAGCACGTAGCAACAGGGCCAGATTATGCGCTTCCTTGGTACTGTCAAGACCAGTAATCTGGAAACGTTTGGACAACTGCTCCTGAATACGCGCGGTATTGATCACTTCTTCTACTATGCGTCGCTTCTTCTCCGGCACACCGTCCACAATACGCGTCTCGGTTTTCCTTTCGATGAAAACGACCGACATGAGTTTTTTCACATTTTCACCGGTGACTTTGCTGAAAATGCTCGCACCTTTACCATCTAACGTAATATAAACCGCCGGGCTACCACTTTGTGAATCCAGGCCACTGGAGGCATCAATAATGTAATCACCTGTGAGCATCACACGATTTTTCAATAACGCATGACCACCTTCACGCTGGGTATACAATTTCAGCCCGGCAGGTATACGCCCCGTCCGTGCAGCCTCTTCGGCATCATGTGTTTCATCGGTAAGACGGAATTCCAGAGTCGCCGTCGCACCCAGGATTTCCTTGGCACGCGCGGTATCCTGCACACCCGGCAACTGCACAACGATGCGACTGTCTCCCTGCTGCTGAATAACCGGTTCGGCCACACCCAGTTCGTTGACACGATTACGCAGTGTGGTGATATTTTGCTTTAACGCCAACTTGCGGGTTTCACGTTTTTCATTTTCGTCCAGGCGGGCCAACATGAAGTAATCACCCCCACGGTCTTCCGTGTCCACCCTCAGGTCAGGGTAGTCCTTCTCCAGCAAACGCTCTGCCTCGCTGCGTGCTTCCGCCGCCCTGAATTTTATTTCTACCCCAGTATCGCCGTCTTTACCGGCATAACGCCCGATCTTGATGTAACGCACCTTGTTTTCCCGCAGCAGACCACGAAAATCACTGATGTAACGCTCTTCAGCCTGATGCACCGCCGCATCAACATCCACTTCCATCAAAAAATGTACACCGCCGCGCAGATCCAGCCCCAGATACATAGGCGCAGCATTCATAGCCCGCAGCCAGTCCGGGGTGCGCGGCGCCAGATTCAGCGCTACCACATAACCGCGCCCCAGCCCCTCTTTCACCACATCCTTGGCCGTGAGTTGCGCCTCGGTATCGGCAAAACGCACCAGAATTTGCTCATTGGCCAGCAGGATGCTGTTAAAAGGCACACCGGCATCTTGCAATAACTTGCGCACCTTTTCCTGGGTGCTGATATCCACAGCCGTATTACGACTGGAGGAAACCTGCAAGGCAGGGTCTTCTCCGTACAGGTTTGGCAACGCATATAAAGTGCCGACAATCAGCACAACAATAAGGAGCAGGTATTTCCAGGCAGGATACTGATTCAACATGGTAAGTTATCCGTTGAGTTTTTAAGCAAAAACAAAAATAAAACCAGGGGATGATTAGTCTGATTTTTTGCTCAGATTTTTGACTTCCGATTTCATCGTACCCTTGGGTACCAGCGCAGAGACAGATTGCCTTTGCACTTTAACTTCCACGCCCTCGGCGATTTTTACGCTGAGAAAACTATCACCGACATCGGTGACACGTCCCAGCAGACCACCATTGGTAACAACCTCATCCCCCTTGTCCAGAGCTGCCACCATGTTTTTATGCTCTTTGGCACGCTTGGCCTGCGGACGGATCAACATGAAATAAAACAAGACAAAGATCAGCAGCAACGGCAACATGCCCAGCAAACCACTATCTTGCGAGGCAGCACCTGCCGCCTCAGCGCCTTCAGCGAAAGCATCAGAAATGAAAAAACTCATGGACTATTTTTCCTTATTTTCGATAGTTAATAGCGTTAACAAACGATGCCCGTCTGCAACCTTCCAGCGGGAGCCTGTCCGAGAATGAAAGTCGTCGCGAGGGAAAGCCATTTTGAGGCAGACTTCTCATTCTTGGACAGGCTCCTAGACTTCTTGTTAAAAAAGGGGCGCTATTATTACACACCCGCGGGTTTTTGTGCGCGTTGCGCATAAAAGTCGGTAACAAACGTATCCAGACTCCCGCTTGCAATGGCTTCACGCAGGCCGCGCATCACATCCTGGTAATAGTGCAAATTGTGAATCGTGTTGAGCCGTGCGCCAAGGATTTCTCCAGTCTTGTCCAGATGGCGCAGATAGCTGCGACTGTAGTTCTGACAGGTATAACAATCACAGGCTTCATCCAACGGACGGGTATCAAGTTCGTGACAGGCGTTACGGATTTTCAACACGCCTTCACGGGTAAAAATGTGGCCGTTGCGGGCATTACGGGTAGGCATCACACAATCGAACATATCTACCCCACGCTGCACAGCCTCCACCAGATCCTCCGGCTTGCCGACGCCCATCAGATATCGTGGCTTGTCGATGGGCAGTAAAGGCGTGGTGTGATCCAGCACCCGCATCATGTCTTCCTTGGGCTCACCCACGGACAAACCGCCGATGGCGTAGCCATCGAAGCCAATATCCACCAGTCCGGCTGCGGACTCGGCGCGTTGCTCCTCAAACATGCCGCCCTGTACAATACCGAACAAGGCATTGGGGTTATCTGCATGGGCATCCTTGCTTCGCTGCCCCCAGCGCAATGACATTTGCATGGAATCCTGTACCTGCCGTTCATCCGCCGGGTACGGCGTGCATTCATCAAAACACATCACAATGTCCGAGCCCAGTGCCTGCTGCACCGCCATGGATTCCTCCGGTCCCAGAAACACTTTATCGCCATTGACCGGTGACTGGAAAGTCACACCTTCTTCGGTGATCTTGCGCATTTTGCCCAGGCTGAACACCTGAAAACCACCGGAGTCGGTAAGAATTGGGCCCTGCCAGTTCATAAAGTCGTGCAAATCACCGTGGGCCTTGATGACCTCGGTGCCAGGACGCAGCATTAAATGGAAAGTATTGCCAAGAATGATCTCCGTCCCCATACCGGTGAGTTCTTCCGGGGTCATGGCTTTTACGGTGCCATAGGTGCCCACCGGCATGAAGGCCGGGGTTTCCACCGTGCCACGCTCGAAAGTGAGGCGGCCACGGCGGGCGAGGCTGTCAGTGTTAAGTAGGTCAAATTTCATGGGATATTTCTTAGTACGGTGTTGATCACGCAGAGGTCGCAGAGGCGCAAAGAACGCAGAGCAAATAAAATCGGGAAAGACCTGTACACGTCATTCCAACATACGTCGGGATGACGAATAAATCAGAGCACTTTTTTCTTTGCACACTTGCGCCTTTGCGCTTAACTCATGTTATCCAGAATAGTGCTTCTAACAGCTTCCATGGTGGCTTCCACCGTAATCATCGGTGCGGTGCTTTGCGCAATGGCGGTATCCGGGTCTTTCAGACCGTTACCCGTCAGAGTGCAGACAATCTTTGAGCCTTCGGGGATTTTTCCGGACTTGATGTCACGCATAGCACCTGCCAACGAGGTGGCGGAGGCGGGCTCGCAGAACACACCCTCTTTTTCCGTGAGCAGTTTTTGCGCAGCGAGGATTTCTTCGTCGCTGCATTCGTCGAACCAACCTTCGGACTCTTCGCGGACTTTCCAGGCTTTGTCCCAGCTTTGCGGGTGACCGATACGAATGGCGGTGGCTACGGTCTCAGGGTTGTCCACCATTTCACCACGCATAAAGGGTGCAGAACCGGCGGCCTGATAACCCACCATGTGCGGACGATTGTTGACGATACCGTTTTCGTGGTATTCGCTATAACCCATCCAATGCGCGGTGATGTTGCCTGCATTGCCCACAGGCAGACAATGATAGTCCGGCGCAGCACCCAGTTCTTCGACGATCTCGAAGGCGGCAGTCTTCTGCCCCTGCAAGCGAAAGGGGTTGATGGAGTTAACAATGGTCACAGGCGCGTGTTCAGCCACCTCTTTGACGATCTGCATACCGACGTCGAAATTGCCCTTAATCTGGATGACCACCGCGCCGTGCATCATTGCCTGAGCCAGCTTGCCCATGGCGATTTTGCCTTCGGGGATCAGTACATAGGCAGTGATACCCGCGCGTGCGGCATAAGCCGCCGCCGCCGCTGAGGTATTACCCGTGGAGGCACAGATGATAGCCTCGCTGCCCTCTTCCACGGCTTTGGTCACAGCCATACACATACCACGATCCTTGAAAGAACCGGTGGGATTCAGACCCTCGTACTTGACGTAAATGTCCACGTCTTTACCCAGCAGGCTGGGGATATTATTCAGACGGATCAGCGGCGTATTGCCTTCGCCAAGACTGATAATGCGAGTGTCGTCGTGTACCGGCAGACGGTCACGGTATTTGTCGATAAGGCCAGTATAACGGGATCGGAATGGCATTTTTTTAGCTCTCTGAATCAATCGAACAATCTACAGTCTTGAGCAGTGACCGGCTTTTTAGCCACAGCTCAAAATTGCTGGTGTTGATTTTTTGTTAGCGATCTTTAACTTCAATTAAAATTTTCTTCAGGTCTACATCATCATTAGTATTTTTAGAAAACAGCAAACTCAATTTTTTGCTTTGAATAATCAGCTTTACAGGTGTACCTGCCGAGGTATCAACATGAAGGTCAGATATCGGTCTGACTTCAGTTTTTCCACAAGCATCAAATTTTGGCTCTTTATCATATAACTCATAGAAAAATTCTTTTTCATTAAACCCCGAAACCCTGAGATGTAAAAAATACATTGTATCATTTACATAAATCTCTTCAATTTTTTCAACAGAATCAGCGATAAAGCAGTCGTTGCTTTTAGAACATGACATTAAAATATTAAGGGCAAACAATATAATGAGAAATTTCTTAAGTTCCATGTAGCTTATCACTTCCAACGATCTTGCCATCTGGATATATATTTAAAATCTTTAGCGACACCTATCTTTGTAAGATAATGTGATAAGCCATCTGGTAACTTTAAGATAAAATCTTTTGCAAGCGGGATATCAGTAATAAAACCTTTATCAAATGACTCAAAATCATAAACACTTTTTACCTTCCATTGTGATAAAAAATCATTTCCATTTTTCGTTGTATTTACAACCAGATAAAACCTGTGATCAGCATTTTTTAATCTTTGGTTTGATTGCTCCACCAAAAGAGCACCATTACTTAGAATATAACCTTGCTTGATTACACTCCGTGCTCCTTTTTTTAAACTTCTGGCATGTATTGAATCAAGAAAACTTGTATCGCTCGACTTTATCATCGAGACAGGTTTCTTTTTAGATGAAAGCTCTTTTATATGTGCCTTCAGTGCAGACATAGCATCAGAAACAATAACGGAGTCCGTGTAAACTTTTGAATTGATATTGAGCACTTCTCCGCCGCCATTTACATAATGGTTAGCAAGTATTGCTGCTTCTTTGAAACTGTGATACTGGCCACCCCACCACAAGGCCTCAAAGAGTTCCTTCATAAATTCCTTTTCATTATCTGTAAATACCTTACCCAGCTTTCCTTTACACGTTAAGTAATCAATTGTATTTTGCAACAAATTAAAACTGTCCTGAGACTCAAAGACTGCAACTTTTCCCATATGCCAAAGTGGCGCGCTGGAGATTTCCTCACGATCCTCCAGGCATTTATTACCTTTTTCTATAAGCTTGCTGACAGTCATTGCCATTATTCCTTTATTTGTGCTCGTACTTATTGTCGCGAACAGCAGAGCAAACTGACAGCCCCCATGTTGGGGTTCGTACCTCACCCCAATCTACGATATTAATCTGCGTCCAGGTGCTCCAAGCGAATGCGCATAACTTCGCCAGTCACAGCATCCAGTGCTTCAATAGCATCAATAGCCGTATTCATCTTGCCCTCGTTAACCCGATGGGTAAGCAGGATAATCGTTGCTGAAGCGTCACCCGCAGGCTCTTTTTGCATCAAGGCTTCGATGCTGATATCCGAGTCACCGAGAATGCTCGCCACATTGGCCAGCACACCGGGTTTGTCTTCGCACTGTAACCGTACGTAGTACGCTGTCTCCACAGCTTCCATGGAGAGAATAGGCAAGTCGCTCAAGGCATCGGCCTGGAAGGCCAGATGCGGCACGCGGTTTTCCGGATCAGAAGTCAGCGTGCGCGCCACATCCACCACGTCCGCCACCACAGCGGAAGCCGTTGGCTCAGCACCCGCTCCGGCGCCGTAATACAACGTCGGCCCCACAGCATCACCTTTTACCAGCACAGCATTCATCACACCATCCACATTGGCAATCAAGCGCCGCTCGGGAATCAGGGTAGGATGTACGCGCAGTTCCACACCCGCTTCGGTACGCCGTGCAACACCAAGATGTTTGATGCGATAACCCAACTCCTCGGCATAAATCACATCTTCGCGTGTGATTTTGGTAATACCCTCGGTATAACAAGCCTCAAATTGCAATGGAATGCCAAAAGCGATAGAAGCCAGAATCGTCAGTTTGTGTGCAGCGTCAATACCTTCCACATCAAAGGTGGGATCGGCCTCGGCATAGCCCAGACGCTGCGCCTCAGCCAGTACATCACCAAAATCACTGCCGTTGTCACGCATCTCGGTAAGAATGAAATTGCCGGTGCCGTTGATGATACCCGCCAGCCATTCAACACGGTTGCCTGCCAAGCCTTCACGTAGCGCCTTGATAATGGGAATACCGCCAGCCACAGCAGCTTCAAAAGCCACCACCACGCCTTGTTTTTGCGCAGCGGCAAAAATTTCGTTTCCATGTTTGGCAATCAGTGCCTTGTTGGCGGTGACCACATGTTTGCCGTTACCAATCGCGGTCAATATCAATTCACGGGCCAGAGTATCGCCTCCGATCAATTCAACAATAATCTGTACATCGGGATCACTCACGACATCTCGCGGGTTCGTCGTCAGGATAATATCCGTCGTATCACAAATGCGCGCTTTGTTGATATCGCGCGCCGCCGCATGGGTAATCTGAATACCCCGTCCGGCACGGCGGGCTATTTCCTGTGCATTGCGTTTGAGTACATTCACAGTACCCCCACCGACAGTACCCATTCCCAACAATCCTACCTTTACTGGTTCCAACACACTTCCCCTTTTATCCAGGTCTAATTCGTCGTGCATCAAGCACACAGAGTAATCGCTAAATCCCACGTTTTAACGCAAAGGGCGCAAAGACGCAGAGGATGTAAAGAAAAAATTGAAAAAATCTGCCGCCAAGCAAATCAATACAACGAAATACACCACATTTTTTTCTTTCTTTACCTTTGCGTTCTTTGCGCCTCTGCGTCCTTTGCGCTTATATCACTGCGTCCCTAAAAAAACCTCATTCCCCCGCATCAGCACGAAACATATCGCGAATACCGCGCAATGCCTGGCGGGTACGATGTTCATTTTCGATCAAACCAAAACGCACATGATCATCGCCATATTCACCAAAGCCGATACCCGGTGATACCGCCACCCTGGCTTCTTTCAACAATTTTTTACTGAATTCCAGCGAGCCCATTTCTTTATACTGTGCGGGGATAGGCGCCCACACAAACATGGTAGCTTTAGGTTTTTCCACCTGCCAGCCAATGGCGCAAAGGCCTTCACAAAGCACGTCTCGACGGCGACAATACATGTCAGCAATCTCTTTCACGCACTCCTGCGGGCCTTCCAATGCCGCGATAGCCGCCACCTGAATCGGCGTGAACATACCGTAATCCAAATACGATTTAATACGTGCCAACGCTGCTACCAGGGTGGAATTACCCACCATAAAACCTACGCGCCAACCGGGCATATTGTAGCTTTTCGACAAGGTGAAAAATTCCACAGCCACCTCTTTGGCTCCCGGTACTTCCATAATGGAAGGCGGTTTGTAACCGTCAAACACGATATCCGCATAGGCCAGATCATGAATCACCCAAATCTGGTGTTCTTTGGCGATGGCCACCACTTTTTCGAAAAACTCCAGTTCCACACATTGAGTGGTGGGGTTGCCGGGAAAATTCAGCACCAGCATCTTGGGTTTAGGCCAGGTATCTTTGATCGCCTTTTCCAGCTCACCGAAAAAATCGGCTTCGGGCGTCAGCGGAACATGGCGGATATCCGCTCCGGCAATGACAAAGCCGTAGGGATGAATGGGGTACGAAGGGTTCGGCACCAGCACCGCGTCGCCCGGCCCGACGGTAGCCAGCGCCAAATGCGCCAAACCTTCTTTGGAGCCGATGGTAACAATGGCCTCGGACTCGGCGTCCAGTTCTACTGCATAACGACCTTTATACCAGTTACAAATAGCACGACGCAGGCGCGGGATACCGCGTGACACCGAGTAGCGATGCGTATTGCCTCGTTCGGTGACTTCGATCATCTTATCCACGATATGTTTCGGTGTGGGCTGATCCGGATTGCCCATGCCAAAATCCACAATATCTTCGCCGCGCGCGCGCGCTTTGGCCTTCAAGTCGTTTACAATATTGAAAACGTAAGGCGGCAAACGATTGATTCGAGGAAAGTCTTCAAACATAGTGGTGAGTAAACCCGGCTTGGCAGCAGTGAAAATGTCTGTAAAATCGGGCGCTTGAAAAATCAACCCCGCCCCCGAAAAAAAGAGCCATTGAGTATACCTTAAGCGCTCGACACTTGGCCATTGACAAACAACATTCAGGAACAACCTCCATGCAAGTCAATCTCGACAGCGACACCCGCTCTTACACCGTCCGCGCCTACGAACCGGGGGCCATCTCGCTTACCATACCCGGCTCTGCTGAAAACGCCTCACAGGCCCGGCCTGAGGAGCAGGCATTCGGCCCACTCGGGGTCGAAACCATCAACAACAGTTTTATCGTCAGCCCTCGCCATCTGTTACGCGACTGGCCACCCGCAAACATCAGCGATCTGCAAGCAGAACACTTTGACATCATTGTTGAGCTGCAACCTGAGCTGGTATTGCTGGGTACGGGAACACAATTAACCTTCCCGCCCCCACAAGTGCTAGCCGTCCTGCACCGGCAACGCATCGGAGTGGAAATCATGGACACCGCCGCCGCCTGTCGCACCTACAACATCCTGATGGCTGAAGGACGGTTTGTCGTGGCAGGCTTGATCAATCCATCAGAAAATTAAGCATTGCCACACTCGCCTCTAGGAATACGTTATCCTGTGTCCATGAATAACACCACTTTCGACCACACCACACCACACAATGCCGACCCCGCCGAGATCGCCAAATTCGAGGCACTGGCATCGC
>Ga0316204_10002154_pt1 | contig 46656 bp, 44 predicted proteins | sample 6monrhotite_MG_2_FD_205661 | JGI IMG/M metagenome (GOLD analysis project Ga0316204, IMG submission 205661) | Microbial mat bacterial communities from mineral coupon in-situ incubated in ocean water Damariscotta River, Maine, United States -... | ecosystem: Environmental > Aquatic > Marine >... | reverse complement strand
TTGGGCGGGGGGGACTTTGGGGGCCTGAACGACGGGCGGCTCATAGGTGTGGTCAACCACCCGTTCTTCATAAGCGCGCACCCCGTATTCCGGCAAAATAACGTCGATGTTGTCTAAAGATTGTTGGATGATGGGCCGCTGTTCGGCCACGGCTTCAGGCGTTTGTGGCCCAAACAAGGCCTGTGCCCCCAGGTACCCACCGCCCAAAGCCATCACGAGAACCACCCCAAACACGGCTAAGTGGTTGGTTTCGACATCGTGGCTCATGCCCGGCACGCGGACGCGCGGCGGCACCTTGGCCCACACTCGTGCCAACGGGCCCAGCAACACCTTAAAGCGCAAAGCTTGATGTTGGGCTTGGTGTTTTTTCGTTTGCCGCTTGGCCTTCCGTTGGCCTTTGGTTTTGGCGTTTTGCTTAACGGGTTTTCGAGCCACGGAGAAACTTTCTTCGATTATAAGAATCCAAGCCACAGAGTCCTACGGCTTGAACCTTTCGTCAACGTACTCCATCACTTGTGGCAGCTTTTCTTTTGCCCTTTGGATTGAGGCTCAGCCCCAGCCAACCCAGCCAAGCCTTCTAAGATCGGGCAATCGGGACGATCGTCCCCCTGACAGCACTGGGTTAAATTTTTCAAAGTGTCGCGGATGCTTTGCAATTCACCGATGCGCTGTTCGACATCGGCAATGTGTTTCAGCGCCACTGCTTTGACCGATGCACTGGCGCGAGACTTGTTCAGCCACAGGTCCAACAAGTTCGCCACATCGTTCACAGAAAACCCCAATGATCGCGCACGTTTGATAAAGCGCAAGATTTCTACATCATTGGCGCTGTAATCCCGATAGCCATTTTCTGCACGTCCGGCTTTGGGGATTAAGCTGATGCTTTCGTAATAGCGTATGGTTTTTTTCGTTACGCCTGATTGTTTAGCGGCAAGCCCGATGTTCATTTTTTAGCTCCCGGTTTCCAACGTTTCAAAAGCAGTGAATTGCTCACCACTGATACCGAACTCATCGCCATTGCCGCCCCGGCGATGGCGGGGGTCAACACGCCAGCAGCGGCCAAAGGCAAGGCAATGACGTTATAAAAAAAGGCCCAAAACAAATTTTGGCGAATTTTACGCACCGTCGCTCCCGACACCGATAAGGCATCGGCGACCAAGGTGGGGTCAGACCGCATCAATGTGATCGCGGCCGAATGCATGGCCACATCGGCACCACTCCCCATCGCCATGCCGACGTTGGCTTGAGCTAAGGCGGGGGCATCATTCACGCCGTCGCCAACCATAGCCACGATGGAGCCCGTCGCTTGCAGTCGTTCGACCTCGCCCGACTTTCCATCCGGCAACACTTCGGCAATGACGTCTTCAAGCCCTAAAGTCGCGGCCATGGCGTGAGCTGTGCGCCCGTTATCGCCCGTTAACATGATGGGGCGAATATTGAGGATTTTAAGGCCTGCAATAGCCGCCCGACTGGTGTCTCTAGCGACGTCTCCAACGGCGATAAAGCCTGATACTTTTTCGCCGTCTTGGACCCACATCACGGTGTTGCCTTGGTCTTCAAATCCTTGCGCCGCCAGCTCGAAGTCTGCCGTCGAAAGCGAACCCATAAAGGCGCGGTTTCCGATCCGCAAAACATGGTCTGCAAAGCGCGCTTCGACGCCGTGTCCGGGATGCGCTGTAAAGCTATCCAGCGGGGCGAGTTGAACGTCCCTTGCCGCGTCTAAAACAGCGCGCGCCAAGGGGTGCTCGCTGCCCTGTTGGGCGGTCGCGGCAAGCTGTAACAGCGCGTCTTTATCCGCCCCCTCAATCGCCACCAGCTTAGGTTTTCCCTGGGTCAAAGTTCCGGTTTTATCGAAGATCACGGTGGTCACGCGGTGGGCATTTTCCAACGCTTCAGCGTCTTTGATCAAGATGCCGTGTTTGGCTGCGATGCCCGTTCCGACCATGATCGCGGTGGGGGTCGCCAAGCCCAACGCACAGGGACACGCGATCACCAACACGGTAACCGCATTGATCAAACCGACTTCCCACCCGGCCCCCGCCAACACCCACCCGATCCACGTCAAAGCCGCAATCGCGACCACGATGGGAACGAAGATTGCGGCGATTTTATCGACTAGTCGCTGCACCGGAGCCTTAGAAGACTGGGCATTTTGGATTAAATTGATGATATGGGACAAAGTCGAATTTTGGCCCACGTTGGTGGCCTTAACGCGCACCAAACCGTCCGCGTTGATGGCCCCACCCGTGACAAAATCATCAATGGATTTCAGCACCGGAAGACTTTCCCCGGTGAGCAAACTTTCGTCCATGGCGCTTTGACCAAACACCACTTCGCCGTCAACGGGCACGCGTTCGCCGGGACGGATGACGACCACGTCCCCGCTTTTGACTTGAGCGGCGGGGATTTCGATTTCGGTGCCATCATCGCTCAAAACCCGAGCCGTTTCAGGCCGCAATTTCATCAACGCGCGAATGGCTCCGGTGGTGCCACGCTTGGCCCGGCTTTCCAAAAACCGCCCCAGCAAAATCAGCGCCACCACGGTGGCCGAGGCTTCAAAATAAAGATGCCCCTCACCCACTTCAAACAGCACCCGCCAAGCACTCAAAAACCACGCCGACAGGGTGCCCATAACCACCAACAAATCCATGTTGCCACTGCCGGATCGTAGCGCCTTCCACGCCGGATTATAAAAGCGTCGTCCGGCCCAAAACTGCACCGCACTCGCCAGCCCCAATTGGACCCATCCAGATAGCATCCATTCGATGCCGACAAAGCTTAAAGTCATCTGCACCCACAGCGGTGCCGTCAGCGCCACGGCGAGGCTTAAATTGATCAGGTCTTGGCGCAATTTGTGGGCGGCTTTTTCATCATCAGCGGCGCCAAAGCTTTCTGCGTTTTCGACGACCGTTGCCTCATAGCCCGCCTTTTGCACGGCGCGCACGAGGTCTGCCATCGACGCCATTGTGTGGGTGATGGTGGCACGCTCAGAAGCCAGATTGACACGCACCTCGCTCACGCCCTCGACCTTTTGCAAAGCCTGTTCCACCCGGCCCACACAAGAAGCACACGTCATACCCTCAATCGCCAACTCGACCGCGCGATCCGGGACCGAAAACCCGGTCATTTCAATGGCGACCTTAATCGCCTCACCGTTGACCTGGGCCGGATCAAAAGTTACATCAGCGGTTTCAGCAATCAAATTAACCGAGGCCTCTTGCACCCCAGTCAGCTTTGCCAATTGCCGTTCAATCCGGGCCGAGCACGAGGCGCAGGTCATGCCTTCAATCGGCAGCGTAATGTGTGAGGAGTCTGTCATAAGCGTTAAACCTTCCACTAAAGTATAAGCTTACCATAAACCTTCCTGTCTTGGGAAGGTCAAGAGACAGTTTCAGACCTCAAACGCTGAACGATAGCTGAACACGCGTGTCAGGTTTGGTTCATAGCCAGAGACGTATAAACAATTCAACAACAACGAATCTCTTGCCCGTTGGCAAGGTTTAGGTGGGGATCTAACACATGAAAACGACAGCTGCGCCCATTCTGATTGACGAGAACCATGTCGCGCGCGCTGAGGCCGAAGCCTTGATCGCCCAGGTCTATGCCCATGAATTTGGGGCTAAAGTCACCACCTTTGCCAAGCTGTTGATTGCTCTACAAGACGAAGACGGCACCATCGTTGCCGCCGCTGGCCTGCGTATGGCGGGCGATTTCTTTTCCGAAGTCTATTTGGATCGCCCCATTGAATGCGTATTGTCCGATCACTGGCAACCGCCCGCGACCCGTGACGAAATTGCCGAAGTCACGACCTTGGCCGCTCTTCGCCCCAACGCGTCCCACGCCCTATTTTCCGCCATCATCGGCTTTATGCGGTCCCAAGACATCCGCTTTGCATTCTTCACCGTGACAGAACGCCTTCACCACATGCTCAAACGCACGGGAATCCCCGCCGAAGAACTAGCCCGTGCCACACCTGATCGCATCGACAACGCCGACGACTGGGGCCATTACTACGCCACATCCCCACGGGTCGTCGCCATCCACGACGCCTTTGTCTCGATGGCGGCCACGGCTGTAAGCGGTGTTGAGGAGGCTGTTGAAGCGCAAAGCCAAAACCACAGCCAAATGGCCGGTTAAGGCGCGCCTGTCCTAACGCGGTTTGATCTTCTGGCGGAACGTCTCAATCTTCTTTTGCGTTTCCTCCAAGATTTCCACCTCGTCTTGGAATTTCGTTTTTGTCGCCAGCTCTATCATGGTGTCCGCCTTCTGCCCCCGCGATGAAGTGGCCTTAGCCTGTTCCATCGTCGTGGCCGACGTCTCTTTTAATTTACCGATGGCTTCGCGCAAGACATACATGACGGTTATATTTTCTGACAACTGCTCATCGGAATCAACGAGCAACATCTCAAGATCATTGATTTGAGAATTAAGCAGAATGGTCTGCATTTCCAACGCCGTTTCATCCGCCGCCATCACGTCCATGATCTCTGCGTTGTCTTCAACTTGTTGCCGCAGCTCACAAATCTCTAATTCAGCGGCCTTAAGACGCTTTTGCAGCTCAACGATTTCTGATGACATTACGCTCTCCTAACCCAGACAGGCCTCATATTACACGATCAAACTCAAAAAAGCATGAGATTAGAATCAAAACCTCCATAACTTGCTTCGTCCTGACCAAGCCATCGGAAATTAAGGACTGACACGTATGGCGTTTGAACCACCGTCCTAAGGGCTCCTCCCTCAGGTGAAAGCCTGTGGGAATTGAGTCGGAATGTCGAGATCCCGCCAGCCAAACCACCAGGCGCGGGATTGCCCCGCGCATCCATGATGTGAGGCAGAAAAGATGTTGAAATTATTTTTTATTAACCATTGAAAAATAACGAAAAAAACAATTAAATACACTGTCGCCGTATTTTAGAACGTGCCACGAAGGCCGACGCTGATAAAAATGAAATTTGAAAGCCCAAATTTAAATTGGGCGAGAATTAACGCCTTAAAGGAAGCCTGTTTTGGAACTCTCCGGCATCACACTGAGACGCAGAATTATCGTCCCTCTAGGCATCGCCCTTTTGCTCATTCTTACGGCCTTTATCTCTTGGGCTGTGCTTAAAGAAACAAACACACGCCAGATCTATGAAGAGATGCGGAATGACAAGGTCCAGCTTGCTTTCAATGCGTCTATCGAAAACAACAAAGTCACCTTGGGCGTTGCTCTTGCCGGGCTCACAGAGCGCAAGGACATCCTAGAGCTATTTAAGAGCCGAGACCGAAAAGCCCTCCTGGCCCTATCGGCTCCGCTGTATAACACTTTAAATTCAAAGTTTAATATTACTCACTTTTATTTTACAGATCAAAATCGCATCAATTTTTTGCGGGTTCATCAACCTGATCGCTATGGCGATACCATTGATCGCGTCACCACACTTGAAGCTGAACAAAGGGAGAAACCTTTTGCCGGTCTGGAACTTGGACCTTTGGGGACGTTTACGCTGCGTTACGTGCTTCCCCTGATTGAGAATGGGGCGATTATTGGCTTCTTTGAAATGGGCATGGAAATTGAACACGTCCTGCCGACGATCATTAAACAATTGAAGGCCGATTTATATGTGACTTTGCACAAAGATACCATGAATAGAAAGACATGGGAACGCGGCATGAACCACCTTGGACGAGACACGGCTTGGGATCGTTTCAAAAATATTGTGATGATTTATGAACCGCATGGCAAAAGCCTGTCCGAAGATATCATCCAACACATTGACCATCATCAAAACATTAAGTCGGGTAGCCGCCTTGAGTTTGACCTTGATGGCCGAACCTACAACATCGGCTTTGTCCCCATTCTTGATGCGCGCAATCAATCGGTCGGGGATTTTGTCATCGTCGCGGACAGCACGGACCTTGTCGCGCAGTCCTGGAAACAAATTACTTATTTATCTTCAACCTGTGTTGCCATTGGGGTTGTCTATTTATTGTGGATTTTCCCTTTTCTGGGCCGCATTGAACTGCGTTTGATTGAACAAGATGAGCAAATGAGCGCGCTGATCAATTCAAGCGGCATCGGCATTTTTGGCATGAATGAACAAGGAGATTGCACGTTCTGCAATCCTGCGGGGCTCAAAATTTTGGGCCATGATAAAGAAACCCTGTTGGGTAAAGACATCCACAGCACCATTCACCATTCCCACCCAGATGGCACGCCGTACCTTTTATCGGAATGCCCGGTTCATCTAGCCATCACCGAAGGCATTGGCAACCAAACTTCACACGAAACATTTTGGAAAAATGATGGAACGTCAATTGATGTCAGCTACATCACCCAACCTGTCTTTATTCGCGGCAAGATGACGGGTGCCGTGGTCAACTTTCGCGACATTACGCAGGACATAAAAATGGACCAGACGCTTCGCATTGCGATGGAAGAAGCCGTGGTTGCCAACCAAGCGAAGTCTGAATTCTTGTCATCCATGAGCCACGAACTGCGCACACCGATGAATGCTATTTTGGGCTTTGCTCAAATCTTGGATACAGAACCTCTAACGGAGCGACAAAAATTTTCCGTGGAACATATCATTAAAGGCGGAGAACACCTGTTAGAGCTCATCAATCAAGTTCTTGAACTGAACCAAATAGAAGCTGGCAGGCTTACCTATAGACTTGAAGACATCCATGCGTACGATCTTATGCGCGATACTCTTGGCCTGATTGAAATGAGTGCGAAAGACAACAACATTAAAATCATTAATGAAACTTCAAAGGCAACCCTGCCTGACCTTAAAACGGATGGCACGCGGTTAAAACAAGTGTTGTTAAACCTGCTGACGAATGCGCTTAAGTATAATTCTCCTGAAGGTTCAATCACGCTTTCCTGTGAATCCTTACCGGATGCCTTTTTTCGCATAAAAGTCAGTGACACGGGAATCGGAATTCCGCTTAAGAATCAATCCGATCTTTTCACGCCCTTCGAACGTCTTGGTCACGACAACAGCAACATTGAAGGAACGGGTATTGGCCTGACCATCACCAAACGCATCATTGAAACGATGGGTGGCCGAATTAATTTTAAAAGCGTTGAAGGCAAAGGCAGCGAATTTTGGGTCGATGTTCCCACCACCCCATCTTCAAAAACGTCTTCATAGCGTAACGCCCATGCTCAGACGCATTGTGAAGGCCCCAAAAGACGGCGTTCCGGCTAACGCGACTTGATCTCTGGGTTAAGCGCCGTCACACCCGCACGAACAACCGATTGTTCCGAGATGAGGGCGTTCACAATGGCGCGGGTGTCTTTATAGTGCTTTGTTTCCTTATGCACAGCAAGCGCATCCGGGCTGGTATAGATCTCATAGAGGTAGAACGTGTCGTCGTCGTCTTGGTCTTTGAGGACGTCAAAGACGATACAGCCTTCCTCTTCCCGGACAGAGGCCTCGGCGTTCGGCATCATGGCCGCTAAGAACGCTTTTTCGGTACCGGGGTGCAATTTGGTTTTGACGATGATGCAATACAAGCCTATCTCCTGTGTAGCTTATGAATACAAAACCTAAGGGAGCCACCCCATGAATTCAAGACCCAAACCCTTTAACGGCTTACGCCACCTTGGCCTGCGGGTCCCAAACTTAGAAGCGTGTGAAAAATTTTACGTCGACATTATCGGCATGGCCGTGCACTTGCGGGCCAGCGAAAATTTGGTGTACCTGACCCTTGGCAACGATGTTTTGTCGTTAGGGCGCTGCTTGGCGGGGACTGAAAACAACGCAGCCGATGGTGGCTGGGTCGATCATTTCGGCTTTATTGTCGATAGCAAACAAGACCTGGACAGCTGGTATCAGTTCATGAAGGCCCAAGGCGTGCCCCTCTTGGATACCCCTCACGATCACTCAGACGGCGCCCGCAGTTTCCACTGCAAAGACCCTGCTGGAAACGTCGTCCAACCGCTCTATCACGCGGTTGTGTCGGGGCAGACGTTTTCGGCGTAACGGCGTTAGAGCCTCCCCCTCCTCCAAAACCCAAAAATTTCAAAAAACGCGTACCGTCCTGGAGTGAGGTGTTGTATCTATAGGTCCTAAGTTTTTAGCTTTTGCACATTGGCGCGTTTTGACATGTTTTTACTCATCGATAATTACGACAGTTTTACCTATAATCTGCTCCACTTTATTTGTGATTTGGGGGCCGATGTTGAGGTTCAGCGCAATGATGCGATCACGGCGGACGAGGCTGTGAACGGCGGCTATGAAGGCATTGTTCTGTCCCCGGGCCCGTGTGACCCGGATCAGGCAGGAATTTGTTTAGACGTGATTGCCAAAGCCCCCAAGACCCTTCCGATTTTGGGCGTGTGTTTGGGCCATCAAGCCATTGGTCAGCATTTTGGCGGCAAGGTCGTGCGCTGCCCCGTACCGATGCACGGTAAAGTGAGCGAGATTCCTCACCAAGGACAAGGCCTTTTCAAGGGGCTGCCAAGCCCCCTCACCTGCACCCGCTATCATTCATTGATGATCCAACGCGAAGGCTTTCCGGCTGATCTCACCATCACCGCGCAAAGTGCGGACGGCGTTATTCAAGGTCTTCAACACCGCACCCGGCCGATTTTCGGCGTGCAGTTCCATCCCGAAAGCATCGCGTCCGAACACGGTCACGAGCTATTGCAAAACTTTCTCGACATTGCGAGGACGCCCAAATGAGCACCGCCACACCCACCGCCCTAAAACCGATTTTAAACATCGTCGCCGATGGCAAGTCTTTGAGTGCGACTGAGGCCGAAGCGGCCTTTAACATCATCATGTCGGGCGACGCCACCACGGCGCAGATCGCAGGTTTTTTGATGGCTTTGCGCGTGCGCGGCGAAACGGTTGATGAAATCACCGGAGCCGTGAAAATCATGCGTGAAAAAGCGCTAAAGGTCGAAGCCCCCGAAAATGCCATCGACATCGTTGGCACCGGGGGCGACGCGTCTGGCACCTATAACATTTCCACCGGGGCGGCCTTGGTCACGGCGGCGTGCGGCGTGCCGATTGCCAAACACGGTAACCGCGCTTTGTCGTCCAAATCCGGAACCGCAGACGTCTTAAGCGCGTTGGGCGTAAACTTAGAATGCGATATGGACCTGGTTAAAAAGAGCATTTGGGACGCCAACATCGGCTTTTTGCTGGCCACCCGCCACCATGCCGCCATGAGGTTCGTCATGCCAACCCGCGTTGAAATGGGCGTGCGCACAATCTTTAACTTGCTTGGCCCCCTATCCAACCCGGCGGGCGTCAAACGTCAATTGACCGGCGCGTTCAGCCGCGCCTGGATTGCCCCCATGGCCCAGACTCTGGGCAATTTGGGATCAGACATGGCGTGGGTCGTTCATGGCTCTGACGGGCTGGACGAAATCACCACCACGGGGCCAACCTATGTGGCCGAAATCAAAGACGGTGTGCTGTCTGAATTTGAAATCAGCCCGGCGGATGCGGGTTTACCCTTGGCAAAACCAGAAGACCTTAAGGGCGGTACGCCGGACGAAAACGCCACCGCCATGCGCACCATGTTGGGCGGGGCCAAAGGCGCATTTCGCGATTGCGTGGTGTTGAATGTCGCCGCCGCCTTGTTGATCGCGGGCAAAGCAACGGATTTAAAAGACGGTGCCGCCCAGGCGCAAGACGCCATCGATTCTGGTCGCGCGATCCAAACCTTAGAACACTTGATTAGCATCACCAATGAGTGACGTTTTAGACGAAATCAACGCGTATAAACGCGAACACATTGCCGCCTGCAAGGCCAAGCGGTCGCCCGGCGATTTGCAAGCAGCAGCGTTGGCGGTCACGCCGCCGCGCGGTTTTATCCAAGCGCTCAAATGCACCGTAGCCGAAGGGCGCTATGGCTTGATTGCCGAAATCAAAAAAGCCTCACCGTCCAAAGGTCTGATCCGCGCCGACTTTAACCCGCCCGAACTGGCCAAGGCTTATGAAGCTGGGGGTGCTACATGCTTGTCGGTGTTGACGGACGAAAAGTACTTCCAAGGTGCGGACGGTTTTTTGGTCGCGGCGCGGAATGCCGTCGCCCTACCCGTGTTGCGCAAAGACTTTATCCTAGACCCGTACCAAATTATTGAAGCCCGCGCTTTGGGGGCCGATTGCATTTTGCTGATCCAAGCGTCCCTCAGCGACGATCAAGCGGCAGAATTGGAAAGCGTGGCCTTTGATCTGGGCATGGACGTGTTGGTCGAAGTCCACAACGCAGAGGAATTAGAGCGCGCCTTGAAGCTTAAAACCGAGCTGATCGGGGTCAACAACCGCAACCTTAAAACCATGACCATCGACATCGCCACCACCGAACAGTTGGCGGCAATGATGCCCAATGACCGCCTGATGGTGTCAGAAAGTGGTTTGTTTACCCACGGCGACCTGGACCGCATGGCCAAAGTTGGGGCAAACTGTTTCTTGATCGGCGAAAGTTTGATGCGCCAAGACGATGTAACGGCGGCCACCCGCGCCATTTTAGGGACCAGATCACCATGACTGACTTCACCCATATCGACAAAGACGGCAACGCCCACATGGTCGATGTCGGGGCAAAGTCGGTGACGGAACGCATCGCCACGGCGCGTGGATCGGTGTTGATGCAGCCCGAAACCTTGCAAAAAATAACCGATCGCGGCTTTAAAAAAGGTGATGTGCTGAGTGTTGCGCAGTTGGCGGGCATTATGGGGGCGAAAAAAACCCCGGACCTAATTCCGTTGTGTCACCCGTTGATGTTGACCTCCGTTAAGGTGGAACTCACCTGTGATGTTGATCGCAACGCCGTCGATATCGAAGCCACGTGCAAACTTTCGGGTAAAACCGGGGTGGAAATGGAAGCTCTGACGGCTGTTAGCGTCGCTGCCCTAACCGTTTACGACATGTGCAAAGCGGTCGACAAAGCGATGAAAATTACCGATGTGCGCTTGGTCCACAAATCGGGTGGTAACTCTGACGACTTTAAGGCCGATTAGCATGATTTCCGTCGATCAAGCCCTCCAACAAATTCTATCCGGCCTAACCCAAACATGTGCCGAACAGGTGACGTTAAGCAACGCTTTGGGCCGGGTGCTGGCCGAAGACGTCACGGCACGGCTCACGCAACCAAGCTCTGCTGTCTCGGCTATGGATGGCTATGCGGTCAAAAATTCTGACGTGGCAGCGTGTCCCGCTCCCCTGACCGTAATCGGCGAAAGTGCCGCCGGGGGGTGCTTTGACGGCGACCTGCAAACGGGTCAGGCGGTGCGCATTTTTACCGGAGCCCCGGTACCCCGTGGTGCCGACGCCATTGTCATTCAAGAAAACACCACTCGCGATGGTGATACCGTCACCGTGCTGGACCCCACCACCTTGGGGCGGTTCATCCGCCCGGCGGGATTGGACTTTAAGCAGGGTGAGGTGCTGATCGAAGTCGGACGGCGGTTGAGCGCGCGCGATTTAGGATTGGCCGCCGCCGCCAACGTGCCCTGGCTTAGCGTCCGGCGTAAACCGCGCATCGCCATCATTGCCACGGGCAACGAAGTGGTCATGCCCGGCGACCCCTTAGGCGACAATCAGATCATCAGCTCAAATTCCATAATGTTAGCGGCTTACGTGACGTCCTTGGGTGGTGAAGCCTTAGATTTGGGCATTGCCCGTGATGATGCGGACTCGTTGAAACGCTTGCTGCGCTCAGCCGAACAGGCCGACATGGTGGTGACCATTGGCGGGGCTTCGGTCGGCGATTACGATCTGGTGAATTCGGTACTGGGTAGCGAAGGCGTCGATTTAGGGTTCTACAAAGTCGCCATGCGGCCTGGAAAGCCTTTGATCTTTGGACGGCTTCACGGCACGCCGGTGTTGGGTCTGCCCGGAAACCCCGTGTCGGTCGGCGTGACAAGTGCGGTGTTTTTAAAACCTGCCCTGCAAACCCTGTTGGGAGTGAAGGTAGAAGGCAGCGATGACACCGCCATTTTAGGCGCGGACTTGGACGAAAATGATCAGCGCCAAGACTACCTTCGCGCCACCTTGATCGACACCGTCGCCACGCCTTTTTCCAAACAAGACAGCGCCATGTTGGCGCGTTTTGCCGATGCCGACTGCCTGATCATTCGCGCGCCCTTAGCCCCCGCCGCCAAGTCCGGCGACCGCGTTAGAATCGTCAAACTATAATGGATATTCGCGACGCCACCCTGGACGACCTTGAAGGCATTTTAAATGTCTATGAGGCCACCTTTGACGGCCCTGAAAAAAGCACCTTGCTGGCCAGACTCTATAATGAGGAATACATTACAACCTCTTTGGTGGCCATTGAGTACGGTGAAATCATTGCTCATATCGCCTTTTCAGAGCTTGAAATCTTCTGTGACGACGATGACAAGCAAGTTAAGGCCTCGGCCCTCGCCTGCCTCGCCGTGGCACCGACCCATCAAAACATAGGCATTGGTACGGAACTAACACGTCAAGGCCTTGAATTATCAGTTGAAAATGGAATTGAGGCCATTTTCATCGCCAGCCCACACGCCTTTTTTCATCGTTTTGGCTTTGATGATATTCATGATGATTTTATAAAAACATCATTTTCAGGCCAATTTTTCATGGTTTTGATGCTAAAACAGGACATTTTTGATGATTTCTCAGGAAACATCCTGTTTCCTGATGCGTTCGATATTTAAGTATTCTCAAAAAACCTTATAAAACTGCATTGACGAAAAAAGAGAACTAAAGTAGAACATAGATGCAAGTGTTTTTACTTTGTTCCGCCTCTTTTCTCTTCGACCCTGATTCAGGAGACACGTCTGATGCTCACCAAAAAACAGTACGAACTTTTGGTTTTGATTGATCAACGCATCAAAGAAGCTGGCGTGCCCCCGTCTTTTGACGAAATGAAAGACGCCCTGGGCTTGAAATCAAAGTCTGGCATTCACCGCCTAATCAGCGGCCTTGAAGAACGTGGCTTTATTCGGCGCTTGCCCCATCGGGCGCGCGCTTTGGAAGTTTTAAAGCTCCCCGAAAACATGATGAGTTCTGGCCCCAATGCGACAGATGCAACAGCCAAACCCGCCAATGTGATCAAGGGTGAATTTGGTGCCAAGCCTCAATCGGCGACCTCTTTGCGTCAATTTGATGATACGGTTGAACTGCCGATGTTGGGCCGCATTGCCGCAGGCACGCCCATTGAGGCCATCTCCGATCCGTCGTCCTACATCGGCGTACCGCCCGCGCTGTTGAGCAAAGGCGAACATTATTGCCTGGAAATTGATGGTGATTCCATGATTGACGCGGGCATCTTTGACGGCGACACGGTGATTATCGAACGCGCCAACCGCTCTGATAACGGCTCCATCGTGGTGGCCTTGGTCGATGATGAAGAAGCAACGCTTAAATACATTCACAAACGCGGCGACAAGGTGGCGTTAGAACCCGCCAATCCAGCCTATGAAACGCGTATTTTTGGCCCCGACCGGGTGCAAGTCCAGGGCCGTTTGGTGGGTTTAATTCGCAAGTACTAGGCCGAACGCACACTCGGCTCCTTTGCTGGCCCCCTTCTTTACGCCCCTTATTTTATAACCCTTATTTTATCACCCATGGCCGCTTGCCACGTTGTTCACGCACCGTTTCCACGCGCACGCCTGAATTTGTAAAATAGAGCGCATGGGCCCCGTTTTTATCCAGATCGCCAAAGCGGATCACCTGCGTTGCCGCACACGGTACCTTTGCATCCCCAAAATTGCTTAAGCTCACCATCACGCTGACCTTTTCACAGTCTTCTATCATCACATCTGGAGACCTGGCAAAGGCAACACTGTGGTCGTTTTTGGTATAAATGCAGCCTTGAGAATCACAGCCAAGATAGGCCCCTTGGTTTTGCTCATTGTCCGTTTTTACAACAAGGTTTGTGTTCGTCGACGTAACATTCAACCCGGTCTGCAACCATTTTCCTTGCGCCTCCGTTAATCCCGCACGGCGCAACCACACATCGCGATCAAACCGTTTGCTGCGCAAAGTTGAAACCGTGTAGCCACCTTGAGGAGTCTTGACCGCCGCCAATTTTCCAGAGCCATCAATCAACACATCGGGCGAGGGGCTCCACAGCATTGAACTAACCCCAAGCACCATGATCGGTATACCCAAAGACCGCCAGCGTTCGCGCCAAATCGCCAGCCACAATCCACCCAAACTGACCAATGCCAACCCCCATACGGGAAACGCCTTAAGGGTGCTCACCGCCCCCGGCCAATGGGCAACTTCGCTAGCAACCCAAAGCACCACATCAACTCCCCAACCCATAGGAATCAAGGCTAGTCCTTCCACGCCAAACGGCATCAAGGCGTAAGACACTACCGCCCATGGCATGATCCACAACGCCGTTACAGGAACCGCGACAATGTTGGCCGCCAGTGAGAAATCGGCAACGCGGTTAAAGTGAAACGCCGCAAATACAGCGGTCGCCAATCCCGCGACCAAGGTGGTCACGGCGACCCCCAACACATAGCGCAAAGCCCCTGCTATAAAGCTTTGGGAAGAGCCGTGAAACCACTTCATTTCTCGTAAGGCTTCATAGACGGCAATCAAGGCCACCACGGCGGCGAATGACAACTGAAAACTGGCCCCGGTTAGACTTTCAGGGGCCACCATCAAAATCACCAAAGCGGCCCCGGCGACCGAGCGCATGGACAAGGCGCGACGGTCAAACAGAACCGCTAAAAAAACCAAACCAACCATCAAAAAAGCGCGTTGGGTTGGTACCGTAGCTCCGGCCAGAAGCGCGTAGCCCCCGGCTCCTGCGATGGCCGCACAAGCCGCCCACTTTTTGATCGGGTATTTTGACGCCAAGGGATGGATCAAGGCTAAAATGGCGCGCACAATGAAAAACACGATGCCCGCAATCAAGCCCACATGCAGCCCGGAGATTGCCAGCAAATGAGCCAAGCCACTGGCCCGCATATTGTCCAAAACCAATTTAGAAATCGCCCCCCGGTCCCCGGTCATCAACGCCGCCGCCACGGCCCCCGCATCGCCGCTTAATTCACCTCGCACCCGCTTTGCAATGGCACTGCGCCACCGTTCAACGGCAAAGCGCAGACTGGTAAATCCTTGGGCCGGCGCTTGCCCTGTCACTTCAGCCCTTCCATACGAAAACCCCACCCCGCCGAGGCCTCTAAAATAACTTTGACGTTGAAAATCAAAAGCCCCCGGCTCTGCGGGTGGTGAAGGGGGGCTGAGGCTCGCGCGTAGCTTCAACCAGTCCCCTGGGCCGAACGCAGGTTGTTTGGCTGACAACGTCACGCGCACCCGTTCGGGTGTTCTATCTGGTGATACGCGGCCAATGCGCAAAGACCCCAAAGTGATGCGCATCCCTTTGGGTCGGGCCTCGACGCGCAACACCTGCCCTTCAACGGTGACGGCTTTGAGTTCCTTTTGAATGACCGGGGCCGCCACGGTCCATGTGCGCACGCCCGCCACCCCCATGCCCAAGGCGATAAAGGCCACCGCCATCAGCGCCACGGCTTGCCCATTGGACGTGGCACGCACCCCCCAGGCCAAGCTGGTGAAAACAACAAAGGCCGACCATCCCGCCCACAATGGCGGCTCGAACGGCAAGGCAAAATATATCCCTATGCCACAGCCCAACACCACGGGCATCCACAACAGCCAGCGTTCACGGTCCGCCATCAGCGACCGATACAGCCAGATAAAAACCTGGAATTTCAGGATTTTCCTACCAATGTTTGCCATTTTCGCCTATTTATATGACTTACAGTGTATCGCCCACACCAACACATCCCTGATTACACGATAAAGTTTGAAAGAGAGCAAGCGACTTACCATGACCGTAGTCACGCGTTTTGCGCCTTCCCCCACAGGATTCCTTCACATTGGCGGTGCCCGCACGGCATTGTTCAACTACCTTTACGCTAAACACATGGGCGGCAAGTTCATGTTGCGCATCGAAGACACCGACCGCGAACGGTCTTCGCAAGAAGCCGTAGATGCGATCATCAGCGGCATGAAATGGTTAGGCTTAGAGTGCGACGGTGACCCCATCAGCCAGTTTGCTCGCGCAAGCCGTCACGCCGAGGTCGCAGCTGAGCTGGTGGCCCAAGGCAAAGCCTATAAATGTTACTGCAGCCCCCAAGAATTAACCGAAATGCGAGAAGCCGCCAAAGCCCAAGGCAAACCGCCGCGCTATAACGGCCTGTGGCGGGACCGCAACGACAGCGAAGCCCCCCAAGGCGTTGCCCCCGTCATTCGCATAAAATCGGACCAAGAAGGTTCGACCACCCTTCCTGACAAAATTCAAGGCGACGTCACCGTAGCCCATAGCGAGCTTGACGATTTCGTAATTTTGCGCGGCGACGGCAGCCCAACGTACATGCTGGCCGTGGTGGTTGACGATTTTGATATGGGCGTAACCCACGTGGTGCGCGGCGACGATCACCTCACCAACACGTTTCGCCAGATGCAGATTTATAACGCCATGGGCTGGGACGCACCCATTTTTGCTCACATGCCGCTGCTGCATGGGTCTGACGGCAAAAAACTGTCCAAACGCCACGGGGCGTTGGGGGTTGAAGCCTACAGAGACATGGGGTTCTTGCCCGAAGCCGTCAATAACTACCTGATGCGGTTGGGCTGGGGCCATGGCGACGACGAAATCATTTCCCGCGAACAAGCCATCGAATGGTTCGATATCGCAGATGTTGGCAAGGGTGCTGCGCGTTTTGATGCGGACAAATTGACCAGCCTCAACGCCCACTACATGCGCGAATCTGACGACCAACGTCTAACCGATATTGCTTGGCCGTTTATCGAAAAAAACCTCAAGGACGGCGTCGACAAAGACGGTCGTGACCGGGTTTTAAAAGGCATGTCTGGGCTCAAAGAGCGCGCAAAAAATATAATTGAGCTTGCTGAAAGTGCATCCTTTTATGCACGCGCCCGGCCTTTGGAAATGAATGAAAAAGCAGCAAAGTCATTGTCCGAAGAAGGAATCAAAAATCTGAAACAATTCCGTGCTATAGTCTCAGACGTCACGGATTGGAACGCCACAAATCTGCACGAAACAGCCGCTCAGTTTGCCAACCATGCGGACCTTAAATTGGGCATGATCGCCCAGCCATTACGCGCCGCGTTGACAGGTTCAAACATTTCGCCTGGCGTTTTTGATGTGATGGACGTTTTGGGTAAAAATGAAAGCTTGGCACGTCTTGATGATGTACTGGCCTGATCTTATATAAAACGTAAGCAAAATAAATTGCCGAGAAAGAGGACACTATGAAACAAAAAGATGTCACCGAGCACACGTTCACGCTGACCAATAATGATACTGGCGAAAGCTGGGAACTGCCCGTATTAGAAGGCAGCGTAGGCCCACGTGTTATTGATGTGCGTCGTCTCTATGCCGACACCGGACACTTCACCTATGACCCTGGTTTTACGTCGACCGGCAGCTGTCAGTCCGCCATCACGTATATCGATGGCGACAAGGGTGAATTGTTGTATCGCGGCTATCCGATCGCTCAATTGGCGGAAAAATCCGATTATGCGGAAGTGTGCTACTTACTCATTTACGGAGAATTGCCAACCAAAGACCAATACGACAAATTTTCTCATCGCATCACGTACCACACCATGTTGCACGAACAACTGCACAGTTTTTTCCAAGGTTTTCGGCGTGATAGCCACCCAATGGCGGTTATGGTTGGTGTGGTCGGCGCGCTATCGGCGTTTTATCACGACAGTCTGGATATTTCCGATCCCAAGCATCGGTTTATCGCCTCCACTCGTATGATTGCCAAAATGCCCTCAATCGCCGCGAACGCTTATCGCTATTCCCAAGGCCTGCCGTTTGTGTATCCGCGCAATGATTTGAATTTATCAGAAAACTTCCTCTTCATGATGTTTTCAAATCCGTGTGAAGAGTACGTAGTCAGCCCCGTTCTGGCTAAAGCCATGGACCGCATTCTGATTTTGCACGCCGATCACGAACAAAACGCCTCGACCTCGACGGTGCGTATCGCTGGGTCTTCAGGGGCCAACCCGTTTGCTTGTATTGCCGCAGGTATTGCCTCGTTGTGGGGACCTGCTCACGGTGGGGCCAACGAAGCCGTGCTCACCATGTTGGGCGAAATTGGTACAAAAGAAAACATTCCGGCCTTCATCAAACGGGCCAAAGACAAGGACGACCCGTTCCGCCTTATGGGTTTTGGTCACCGGGTCTACAAAAACTTCGATCCCCGCGCCAAGGTCATGCGCGAAGCCGCCCATGAAGTTCTGGGCGAAATGGGCATCGAAGACGAACCCTTGTTGGACTTAGCCATGGAATTGGAACGCATCGCGCTGGAAGACGAATATTTCGTGTCGCGCAAACTGTACCCCAACGTCGATTTCTATTCCGGCATCATCTTCCACGCTATGGGCATTCCAACGTCTATGTTCACGGTGCTGTTCGCGGTTGCCAGAACCGTTGGTTGGGTTGCCCAATGGAACGAAATGATCGAAGATCCGTCGCAAAAAATCGGCCGCCCCCGCCAACTGTTCACAGGCCACCCCGAACGCGACTACACCGACATAAACAATCGCGACTAAACGTTTCGCGACACCCCAAACAAAAAACGGCGGCTTCACATGGGGCCGCCGTTTTTTGTACACCCTCCACCCCCTGGACATTTATTGGAAAGGTCCTAAACTGTATAGCTAGCTAGACTCGCAGACGATTAAAAGGGGAGGAGTTTGTTTGCAACCTATTGATCCTACACATACATTAACGACCGAACACATCCCTGCTCCTCTTGAGGTGGCGGGGAATAATGTGCTTTTTGTGCTGGATCACTTACCAGTCCGTGTGCAAAAAGTCTGTGCGATGTTGGCGGATCATTTTACCATTCACTCCTTTGACAATGGCGAACAGTTCCTCAACGCGATGCTGTCCGAACGGCCCGATGTGGTGTTAGCCGATGAACGGTCGCTTCAAATTGTAGGGGGGGATGTCTATCACGCTAAGGTCAATTCAGATGTTTTGAAGTCGATTTCCTTTGTCATCATGTCGGATGTTCAGCAAGGCTATATTCCCAGCGACGACGGCCATGGGGCAACGGATTGCTTTATAAAACGGCCCATCGACACCCGGCAATTGATTCAAGAGCTCAACACCTTGGCCCTGCCAACCCTTGAAAAATCAATTTCAAAGCCGACGCCAAAGCCAATGCCCAAGCGATCCAACCCAGCCATTTGCAGTTGGCAAAAATCGCATAAAGACTTCGATTTGATTGCCAAAGCAACGGCCAACAACACGCCGTTGGACAAAAAGTTGATGATTGGGCGTTATAATCCTTTGATCGATTGCATCCATGACGACCAATACGAACACGTCCTCAATAACCTGCGCGCGCATCACTATGGGACCTACGCTCATTCCATGCGCGTCGCCGTGATGATGTATTTGTTTGCCAATACCTTTGGCGCCAACAAAGACGAAACCATCGCCTTGACCACCGGGGGCTTTATCCATGACATCGGAAAGCTCAACATAGCGCCCGCTCTGCTTGAGCCCTCAAACGCGTCCACGTTTACAGATCAAGACTTGGCAATCTTGCAAGATCACGTCAACCAATCGTGCCTGATCTTGTCATCGCTTAACACGGTTAACCCGTGCGCGTATTTGATCGTTAAGCAACACCAAGAACGCCTCGATGGGTCTGGCTACCCTTGTGGTCTAAAGGGTTTGCAAATTAATGAGTTAGGCCGCATGGCGGCCATCGCCGATGTGTTTGCCACCCTCACCGCCCCGTGCCCCGACAAAAGCGAACCAGACACCGCTTCGGCCATTGCGTATATGCAAAGCTCAGTGCCGGGCCTTGATCAAAAATTGCTGCGGGTGTTTCACAAAGCGCTTAAAGATTAAGGCTGGGGGTTAAAACGGATTTTGATTGGGGACCGATTTCAAGGCCAAAACATCTTTTTCCTTGATGTGAGGCAAAAGACGGTCAACCATCCATGTTTCCAATTCAAGACCTAAGAAATAGTCCGTGATTTTGCCTTGGTTCTTACGGATCGCGACCAGTTCTTGGACCAATTCATCATGCAAGCGTTTCTGTTCGTTCACAGCCGAAGAGTGGATCGACTTGAAATAATCAATTTCTCGATTGAAGTGGAAGACTGTGTAGTCCATGAGCATGGTGAGGCACTTATCCATAATGGCCCCTGCCTCCTTATTTTGAATGGCTTTGTGTAACAAGTTCGCGGCTAAAAAAATCCGCTGATGCTCCTCGTCGATTTTTGCATTGCCTGTACTGTAGGCAGCATCCCAGGCAAAATGATCCATAGCGGGGCTCTCCAAAACTTATCACCGAACAAAACACGACCATCAAGAGTATCTATATTCGCAATATGTTGCAAGGTTCCCCATATATAAAGGCAAACTTGATATGATGAGGCTTAAAATGACCAACAAAGGTTCGCTGTGGAGTGTTTGCGCCCTGCTTTTGCTTGGCCTTATGGCGCTTGAATCGGATGCGGCGCAAGGCTCGCTGGACGAGCTGAATTTAACCGCGTCAAAGCAGCCGATTGTGGTCGAATTATTCACCTCGCAAAGCTGTTCGTCTTGTCCTCCAGCGGATAAGGTTTTGGCCGAATTAGCCGTCCATGATCAGGTCATCGCCATCGGCTGTCACGTTACCTATTGGGATCATTTGCAGTGGAAAGACACCCTAAGCCAAGCCTTTTGCACGGACCGTCAACGGGCCTATGCGGCCGCATTTGGCAACACCCAAGTCTACACCCCGCAAATGGTGGTCAATGGCGGGGTTGAATTCGTCGGTTCCAACCGTTCGCGCGCAGCTCAATCCATAACCACGCCGAACCAGACGGTTCAACCTCTTAAGTTGACCTTGACCTCAAACACCGCCTTAACCCTCACCCTGCCCGACCTGACGGACAAAGCCGCCGCTCAAACCTTGTGGTTGATGCAGTACCAAAACCACCACAGCCAAAACATGAAAGCGGGCGAAAATCGGGGGAAAACCGTGGCCTACACAAACCCGGCCCAAGCTTTGAAAAAGGTCGGCGAGTGGTCCGGCGATGCCCAGATAGTAGAGATAACCATTCCCCAAAGCTGGCCCAAACCGCGCTCTGGCGGCTACACCGTGCTGGCGCAAACCAACGGCTTTGGGGCAATTGTGGCGGCAGGAAAGGTGGCGTTTTAGGACGGGTGAATCGTACGCTCAGGCGGAAAATGCACCGTCACCGTTGTCCCGAGGCCAAGTTGACTATCGATTGTAAGGTTTCCGCTAAAAAGGTCCATCAAAGACGTACAGAGCGCAAGACCTAGGCCTGTCCCCTCTTCCTTAGACTTCGTCAAAACATCACCCGTTTGCTTAAATGGCTGAATGACCTTCGATATATCTTCAGGGGCAATGCCACTACCTGTATCCGATATCACAAAGACATAGCCGTTATCAGCGCGTAGTTCAGCGACAAAGCTCACTCGGCCCCCCTCTGAGGTAAATTTAATGGCATTACTAAGGATATTGACGAACACCTGAACCGCCCGCCTCTCATCACAGAATAGGCTTGGTGAGTCCGTTGGCGTATCAAAAGATAGGATGATGTTTTTCGTCTCGGCCAAAATTTTGACTTGCCGCACACTAACATCCATTAAGGCCGGGACTTTGATCACCTCTTCATTCAGGTCCTGCTTAGCGGCTTCAATTTTAGAGATATCTAAGATATCGTTGATGAGATTGAGAAGGTGATGCCCCGAAGCAACAACATCACTCAGGTATTCCGCTTGCTTTGCGTTGCCAAGCTTTCCGAACACCCCCAACGACAAAGCATCTGCATAGCCAATAATGGAATTCAGGGGCGTCCTCAGTTCGTGGCTCATATTGGCTAGAAAATATGTCTTGGCCTGACTTGCTTCAAAGGCTTCTTCTCGGAGCTTCAACGCAATTGATTTAAGCAAATTCGCTTGCCTGAGGCGGCGCCATGAAAACCAAATCAATAACATTGCTAACGAGAAAATTCCGATCGTTACCTCATCTAACGGCCAATTTTCATGGTGATGAACGAAAGCATGACAGCGTTCGAATAAATCAAAATATCCCCCCACGAACGTCATGAAAATTGACGCACAAACAACAATGACAGCATCCCTAATCCAAAAACAGTCGGAAAAAGCATCCTTAGCCGTTGCTGTTTTAAGAGATTGAGGAACCTCATCATTGTTGGTCTGAAAAGACGACATTTCGCTCTTCCTTAAAAGTTGGAGCGTCAAATGCCATGTGTGGGAGATAAGGCGTAAATGTACCAGATATGTTGTCTTACACAACTGACGTAACTGACAATCTGCCAGCAACTACGCCCTCTTGGCACAAGGTTAAACGCCCAAATTATTGATGTCACATCGTTGAAAGTGCGTGACTTAAATATCTATTACCGATACAACTTTAAGGTATTTTCACAACAACTTCAAGCGCTAACCTACTGAATAGATTAGAATTATTTAAATTATACAAATTAACGCCATAACTTCAGCCGACTAGAGTGCAAATAAATCAATACCAGAACCACAAAAAAGGACCTTAGATTGAACGACTAAGGCCGTTATCGCTCTATCAACTCAATCTTGTACCCGTCCGGGTCTTCGATGAAGGCGATCACGGTGGTGCCGTGTTTCATGGGACCTGGGGGTCTTGGGATGTTGACGCCTTCGGCGTCTAGGGCTTCGCAGGTGGCGTAAATGTTGGGCACGCCGATGGCGAGGTGACCGAAGCCTGTGCCTTGCTCGTAAACTTGATCTTGGTCCCAATTGTGGGTGAGTTCCAACACCGTTTCGGCAGTTTCATCTCCGTAACCGACAAACACGTTGGTGAACTTCCCTTCGGGATAATCCGAGCGTCTGAGCACCGCCATGCCCAAATGGCGGGTGTAAAAATCAATTGAGGCGTCGAGATCTTTGACCCTAATCATGGTGTGCAACAAACGGTAAGCGGACGGACCACTTTTACTCATGGGCGTTTCTCCTTTTTGATCAGGCTTAAGACCACTTTGGCAGCGGCGGAGCCTGGGGCTGGGCCACCGAGGCCGAGTTGTTTAAGAGCCTGGTGAGCGGCAGCCAATTGAGCGGTCCGGGCTGCTTCATCGCCTAGCAACCGAGCCAGTTCACGGCTTAGATTTTCGGCATTGCATTCGTCTTGAATAAATTCCGGCACCGCTTCGCGGCCTAATATGATGTTGATCAGATTGGCATACGGAGACTTGACCAGCACCTTGGCGATTTTGTGGGTCAAGGGATTGAACCGATAGGCAATGATGTTTGGCAGTTCGGCCATGGCGAGCTCTAAGGCCACCGTGCCACTGGTGGCGAGGGCGGCATTGCTGGCCCGAAAGGCCGCCGCTTTTTCGTCCCCTTTAACAACCACCACCGGAACCGACCACGCCGCCGCAAGTGCACGCACCCGGTCTTCAACATGGGCCACGGTGGGGATCAGCACCCGAAGCCCCAAAAATTGCGGGGCTAGCATAGAGACGGTTTCACCAAACACGCCCATCATCCGTTCAACTTCACCGGATCGGCTGCCCGGCAAAACGCACAGCAGCGGAGCTTCTGGGGAAATATTATGATGGTGTCGAAAAGCCTCACGATCTTCACCGTCAAAGGACGTTTCCACCACCGGATGGCCAACAAAGGTAGCGGCGAGGCCTTCTTTTTCAAAATACGCTGGCTCAAAAGGTAACAAACACAATAGGTGATCTAAAAACTGAGCCACTTTTTTGGCCCGCCCCGGGCGCCACGCCCACACACTGGGCGCAACGTAATGCACGGTAGGGATATTCACGCCACGGGATTTCAGCTTTTTAATCACGCGAAAGCAAAAGTCTGGGGCGTCGATGGTGACCAAAACAGCAGGGTTTAAGCGTTCAACTTCATTTGCAGTTTCATTGATCCGCTTAAGCAACAAAGGCAATCGGGGCAGAACTTCAAACACGCCCATCACGGCCAAGTCTTGCATGGGAAATAGACTGATCAAGCCCGCTTCGCCCATTTCGGGTCCGCCAACGCCGGCAAAGCGCACCGTTTCATCGGCTTGATCGTTAAGCGCGCGCATCAAGTTGGCGCCCAGCAAATCGCCTGAATTTTCTCCGGCAATCAGAAACACCAAAGGTCCGCTGGCGGGTGCATCTGTCATGGTTTAATCTCCGGCTTGACTCCAATGACAAAAATCCCAGCCTGATCGGCGGCGGCAATCACGGCGGCGCGCTCTATAATCAACGAGGCTTCGGCTTCGACCACCACGCCGCTTAGCCCCGCCAGCTTGGCATTTTCGATGGTTACGACGCCGATGGTGGGCAGGTCTGCGCGCTTTTCTTGACGCGGCTTGCACATTTTCGCCAGCACGCAACCTTTGGCCTCAGGCACGCCAGCAAGGCCTTTGAGCATAGCATCCGTCCCTGAACGGCTTTCCTGAGCCACCACGCGCCCCTCAGAGGCGACGACGGCTTGGCCCACGTCTTGGGCGCCTAAATCCAAGGCGGCCTTTACGGCGGTTTTTATGGCACCTTGGTCGGCCTCGTTGGGCTGGACCTTACCCAACACCCCTTCGGGCGTTAACAGCTCTGGCATAACGTCGTGAACGCCGACAAAGGTGAAGCCTTCGTTGCTTTCTAAATCAACGACAATAGCGCTCAACAAGCCATCATCGCCTTTGTTGAGAATGCCTCCGGCAATGAATTTTAAGGTTTTTGCATCGGGCATCAGTTGCGCAAGAGAGGGCTTTGTAATGTGCCCTGCCATCACCAATTGCTGAACTTTGTTGGCGCGCAAAAGATCAATGGATTTGCCGGCCCGACCGATGCGCACCCACGCATGGTCCACGCCCTGAACGGTGGCGGGATCGCACTGGTCTTGAAAGGCAATCACGAACACCGCACGCCCAGCCTTTTGGCAGGCTTTGATAAGCAGTCGGGGTAACACGCCCCCGCCCGCTAGAATGCCAAGTTTGGGGTCCTTAGGCAACATCATCCATTTTCGGCTGGCAAACGGACCGCGAGCTGTCGGACGAGATGAAATCAACGATTTCCATCACCGGTTCGACTTCGCTAAACATCTCGGCGACGTCTTTGACCCGTTCTTCCATGGTGCCTTCTTGGGCAAACAACAAGCGATAAGCGTTGCGCATGGCGTGGATGATGTCACGTTTAAAGCCGCGACGGCGCAAACCAACCAAATTAAGCCCCGCCAAATGCGCCCGGTTTCCAGTCACCGTGGCATAAGGGATCACATCGTTCTCGACCCCACTCATACCGCCCAACATGGCGTGTTTGCCGATGCGCACGAATTGGTGGACCGCACTGAGACCGCCAATGATGGCAAACTCGCCAACTTCGACATGGCCTGCCAAGGTGGCATTATTAACCAAAATAACGTGATCGGAAATTTGGCAATCATGGGCTATGTGAGAGCCCACCATAAACAGACAGTTGTTGCCCACTTTGGTTAGCAAGCCGCCACCGTCTGTGCCAGGGTTCATGGTGACGTGTTCGCGGATCACGTTGTTACAGCCTATTTCCAAACGGGAAGCTTCGCCGCTGAATTTTAAATCTTGGGGCTGCATACCGATAGAGGCAAACGGAAACAAGCGCGTATTCGCACCAATCGAAGTGTCGCCACCGATGACAACGTGGCTTTCCAGCGTGACGCCATCGCCCAGCTTGACTTGAGGACCAACCACGCAATACGGGCCAATCGACACGTCTTCGCCAAGTTGAGCACCGTCTTCGACAATGGCTGTGGGGTGAATAGTGTTCATATTAACGATCCATAATCATGGCCGCAAAGTTTGCTTCGGCCATTAAAGTGTCACCAACTCGCGCTTCGCCTCTGAATTTGTAGATGTTGCGGCGTTGTTGCAGTTGAGTGACTGTGATTTCCAAAGTATGGCCCGGCACAACGGGCTTGCGAAAGCGTGCATTTTCGACCGACATAAAATAAACCAGCTTGCCTTTGGACTCTTCGCCCAAGGTTGCGACCACCAAAACAGCCGAAGTTTGCGCCATCGCTTCAACGATCAACACACCAGGCATAATGGGGTGGCCTGGGAAATGGCCTTGAAAGTGAGGTTCCGCAATGGACACGTTTTTTATCCCCACGGCGCTTTCCCCGACTTTGATATCGCGCACGTTGTCGATCATCAAAAACGGATAACGATGAGGGATCATATCCATGATCTGGTTTACATCAAGAATTTCATCGGAACTCATAGTTCAAGTATCCTTTTTGGGTTTCGCAAGACGTTTAAGGACGGCGACTTGGCGCCAGTATTCTTTGGCCGGGAAAGCTGGAAGCCCGGCAACCACTTCACCCGGATTAATATCCCGGATAACACCACTGTGGGCGGCGATCCGTGCACCGTCACCAATGGTCAAATGGCCCGCGATTCCGGCACCGCCCCCCATCATGACATAATTTCCAATTTTAGTGCTGCCGGAAATGCCACTCAGGGCTGGAAAAAGGCATCCGGTGCCAATTTCAACATTGTGAGCAACTTGGACCATGTTGTCGATTTTGGTGCCTGGGCCAATAATTGTATCTGGGCCCGTGCCGCGATCAATACAGGCATTTGCGCCAATGTCCACACCATCGCCAAGGCGAACGATACCCAATTGCGGGACTTTAATGTGTTGAGCACCGGGAGCGAAACCGAACCCGTCCTGACCAATACGAGCACCTGGATGAATGACACAGGCTTGCCCTAAGATGGCAAACTGTACGGTCGCATTGGCACCAATCCAACAGCCATTGCCCATGATGACATTTGCCCCGATGGTGCTGTTTGCACCAATTGAACAGCCCGCACCGATGGTAACATTGGCCCCAATTACCGCCCCGGCATCGACTTGACAGCCTGCCCCTAGGGTCGCTGTGGAGTCCACATGCGCCCCCTTGTGAATGCCCGGCTGAGGAGCGTGGGCAAAGCAGGTCTTTGGGTAAAAGGCTTGGGCAATAAGGGCATAAGCACGATACGGCTCACGCGTAACCAAAAGCGCCATACCTTTTGGCGCACGGTCAGCGAACGCCTCGTCAACCAAGCACGCCCCGGCTTGGCTCTCTTCAAACGCAGACATATAAAGTTTGTTTTCCAAAAAGCTAAGATGGCGGGCACCTGCCGTTTGCAAGGGCTGCACATCTTCAAAAGTCGTAACGGGATCACCGCGAAAAACAACGGCTTGTCCAATGTCGGCAAGTTCTGCTAACGATTTTGAAGCCGTCTTTTCAAAAAATCTGGGATCAGCCATAACGCAGCACTTTCTCCGTCTTATTTTTTGACAGGCAGTGTGATGGTGACGAGGGGCAACTCTTTGTTGAGAACACCCAAGACATAGTCCGTAATATAATAAGCATCCGCCGCCAACATGGTATTTGAACGTTCCAAGACCAAGGTGACCTTGTTGGCTTCGGCATAGCGGCCAATGATTTCAGCAATTTTACCGTTGATCTGGTTGGTCGCCTCCATCACTTTTTGGTTCATAAGGTTTTGTGAGTTTTGACGTTTGGTTTGATAGGCCACCACTTTTTGTTCATATTTTTTACGCTCAGCGGCGAAGGCTTCGGCGGCGATCAGAGTCCGTTTGCGGGCCAATTCTGCATTGGCATCGCGCAAAAGCTTTTCTTCAGCCTGTAACTGGGAATTGATATTATTTTGAATTTTAAGAAGCTGTTCGCCTATTTTTTTATTGGCAACTGCGTTTTTACGCACCACAGCGATATCGACGATGGCAATTTTCAAAGGCACAGCTGATTTGCTTTGGGCTATTGCAGAAAAAGGCATTGAGGCTGCTGCAACGACAACAAACAAGCCAACAAAAGCACAAACAACCGTAACAGGTTTCATAAATTTCAAGACCGTATCCTTTAAAACAAACTAAAATTTGGTGCCAAAATTGAAGCGGAAAACCTCCGTGAGGTCATAATTTTCTTTCATAAAGGCCTGACTGAAATCAATACTAATGGGACCGACTGGCGACACCCAAGACAAACCAACACCGCCGGAAGCCCTCAAAGAACTCCCATCAACGACATTCACACCAGAGGGATTAACACCCGTCAAACTACCGAAGTCCGTAAACACCTTGCCAGTCACGCCCAGCTCTTGTGGTAAACCTAACGGCACGGAGACTTCTACGCCACCATTGTACATGATTTCACCGCCCAGCGCGTCACTAGTCAAGTTATCGCGAGGGCCAACGCCAGAGGTCGCAAAACCACGCAGATTATCACCGCCCAAGAAGAACCGGTCCAAGAGTCCGACATCTTCTCCAATGCCCGCAATGATACCGACTTGCCCTGTGGTGCCCATAACCCAGCCGTCAGCAATATTATAAAAGTGACCACCCGTGAGCGTATTGCGCAAGAAATGAGTGCTACCGCCGAGACCAGCCAGATCATTTCTCATCTGGACGTAATACCCTTCCGTCGGGTTAAGGCGGCTGTTGCGACGGTCGTACGTTAAAGAGTGACCCAGCGAGGAGATAACTGAATTTCCTTGCTGATTCAAAATATAGATGGAAGCATCCGTGGCCACGTTTGAAACTTTTGAGGCCTTAATCGTATACATCCAAGTCTGTTTAAGCTCGCGTGAGATGGGGTAACCAAAGCGCATGTTAAAGCCCGTTTGCTCAGAGTTGTATGAACTCACGGACTGCTGATTGGTGGCCGTATGATAAAGGTCAATCCCAGCTGAGACATCTCTATTCATAAAATAAGGTTCGGTAAAGCTTAAGTTAACCGTACTTTGACGCTGGGCAATGCGGCCTTTAAGCGACAAATTTTGACCTTTACCTAAAAGATTACGTTCCTGAATACCCAATTCGATCAAGGGTCCAGAGGCTGTTGAATAGCCCGCACCAACTGACAGCGATCCCGTTGATTTTTCCTGTACATCAATATTAACAACGGCCTTATCCGGTGCCGAACCTTCGGTTTGGGAGGCACTGACCTTAGCAAAGAAATCTAAATTTTCGATCCGCGTGATGGATTCGCGGACTTTCGCGGTATTAAAGGCATCGCCTTCAACGACCCTAAACTCGCGCCGAACGACCTCGTCCAACGTCCGCACATTCCCGGTGACATTGATGCGCTCAACAAAGACACGCGGCCCTTCTTCAACTTCAAAAGCAATATTAATCACACCCTCATCGCGGTTGCGATCCACCTTGGGGCGAACATTGGTAAAGGCATAGCCTAAATTACCGGCTTCCGATGTAAGGGCGGCCACGGCGTCATCAACCGCCGTCGCATCATACCATTCCCCGGTGGGAATGTTCAGAGCGCCCTGAATATCTTCTTCTTTAAGATCCCGAAGGTTGGCCGTCAGGGTAATGTCACCAAATTTATAGCGTCGCCCCTCTTCCACCGTGAAGGTGATGAAAAATTGCGAGCGATCGGCGGTCAGTTCAGCCTGGGCCGACAACACTTGAAAGTCGGCATACCCATTTTTCAAATAATAGCGGCGCAAAAGTTCGCGGTCGAACGTGATGCGATCTGGATCATATGTGTCATCAGAAGATAAGAAACGATACCACCGTGTTTCACGAGTACGCACAATTTCCCGTAAATCGCTGTCTGAAAAAAACCGATTACCAACAAAACGAATGTTTTGCACTGCAGTCAACGCGCCTTCGCTGATTTCATAAACCAAATCAACGCGGTTTTGGGGAAGCTGAATGATTTTAGGCTCAACGGCGACGGCAAAACGTCCACTTTTTTGATAAATCGTCTGAATCCGCTCAACGTCGTTTTGCACCTTGCTACGGGTATAGATGACGCGAGGTTTCAACGAGATATCAGCCATTAAATCGGCATCTTTAACGCGCAGATTGCCTTCAAAAGCAATGCGGTTGATCACGGGGTTTTCGGTCACGTTGACGACCAAGGTTGTGCCGTCCTGGTACAAACGAACATCCGCGAACAGGCCCGTGGCGAATAAGGATTTTAAAGACCGATCAATACGCACGGCATCAAACTGATCGCCTTCACGCAACAACAGATAAGACCGTACCGTTTCCGCATCAACACGCGCAACACCTTCGACGGCGATGGCCTTGATAAGTTCGGTTTGTTGGGCGCGCGCTTGACCAGACGGAGCACAGAGCAGCCCCATCAAAACCAATCCCACCAGAACAAGGCTTAACCCACGCCGCACGCTGTATCCCCCAAAAGTCGAAACCGTAGCTACATTCATCTGTTTATTCATCGACTTCAACTTTGTAACCAGAACAACAAAAAAAGCCCCCAAACACCCCTATTTAAATCGTTTAGCCAAGGCCAAACTTTTCAAACAAGCGTTCGAAGTCGTTCCAGGTCGCAAATAACATAAGTATCAATACCAAAATCAAACCAAAACGGAAACCGTATTCTTGCAAGCGCGGACTTAAAGGTTTGCCGCGAATCGCTTCAGCAACATAAAACATCAAATGTCCGCCATCTAAAACGGGCACTGGGAACAGGTTGATAAGCCCCAAATTGATACTAAGAATGGCTAAAAACCGCAGAATTTGCAAATAGCCACCCTGCGCCGCATCGCCAGACACCTCGGCGATCATAATCACACCGCCCAATTCTTTAGCACTGCGTTCGCCCGAAAACATTTGCGCGATACCGTCTAAAATGTTCGAGGTGAGAAAATAGGTTTGCTGAAAAGCTAAGGAAAGGCCTTCAAAAATGCCCTTACGTTCGGTGGGCAAGTTTTCCATAGCCGGACGCACCCCTAACAAACCACGGGGCTGATGTTTCTTAACCTCACCGCTATCGCGCTTGTCCCCATCGTCGCCATTATCGCCATTATCAGGCTTGCCATTTTCTTTGTTATCATCACGCTCGATATCATCACGCCAAGGCCTTGGCGTGGCATCAATGTTGAGGATCTCGCGACCGCGCTGGATTTCAAACACCAAGGGTACGTTCGCGTTGACAGAGACAATATCGCTAAGCTCTTTAAACAGCGTGATCGATTGACCGTTCACGGACAAAATAACATCACCCGTTTGCAGCCCTGCGTCTTCGGCAGCGGTGTTTTCGATCACCTCTCCAACCTCAGACATCACCACCGGCAAGCCAAACACAGAATTGATCGTCCACAAAACCAAAATGGCAAAGAGGAAGTTCGCAGCGGGGCCAGCCGCCACAATCGACGTGCGCTGGCTCAGCTTTTTGTGATGGAAGGAGACTTTTTTCTCGTCTTCGGTCATGGGGCGTTCTTCGGTGTCATCAACCCCTGTGATCACATCCCCTTCGCCGAACATTTTCACATAGCCACCCAAGGGTACGGCACCAAAGCGCCACCGTGTGCCATATTTGTCGTTAAAGCCCCACAGTTCCGGGCCAAATCCGATGGAAAAAGCTTCGACTTTGACGTCGTTCCAGCGGGCCAGCAAAAAGTGCCCAAGCTCATGAACAAACACAAGCACCGTTAGCACGGCTAAGAACGGAATCAGGTAGCCTGTAATTGGTGACAAAAAATCCATAGTTACCGTTTATGACTTCCGTTTATTATTTTTAAGGTTAACTGACAATTTTCGTCAACGCCTCGTCCGCACGAACACGGGCAAGATGATCTAAAGCAAATACAGCATCGAGGTCACAAAGAGGTGCGATTTGAATGGTGTTGAGAACCATTTGTACAACACGAGCGATATCAAGAAAACCAATTTTGTTAGACAAAAAGGCCGCCACCGCAATCTCATTGGCCGCATTAAGCACGGTTGGCGCTCCGCCTCCGGCCGTTAAGCATTCACGTGCCAGGCGCAGGGCAGGAAATCGGACCTCATCGGGGGCTTCGAAAGTCAACGTCGCAACATCGGCCAACGACAAGGTTTGAGCCGGTGTCGCCATCCGCTTGGGCCATGCCAAAGCCAACGATATAGGTGTACGCATATCGGGTTCCCCCAACTGTGCCAACACCGAACCATCAATGTAATTGACCAGACTGTGCACCACCGATTGCGGGTGCACGACCACATCAATGTCTGTGGCTTTAACGGGGAAAAGATGAAAGGCTTCGATCAGCTCTAGCCCTTTGTTCATCATGGTGGCGCTATCGACGCTGATTTTTGCCCCCATATCCCAATTGGGGTGGGCCACGGCTTGCGCCGGGGTGATGGCGGCCATATCCGCCAATGAGGTGCTGCGAAATGGCCCCCCAGAAGCGGTCAACGTGATAGAGGCAACGCCTTCGGGGCGGGCAAAATCGAAAACCTGGAAAATGGCTGAGTGTTCGCTATCGACCGGGATCAAGGTCGCCCCGCCCTTTGCGACTTCCTGGGTCATAAACTCACCAGCACTGACCAAAGTTTCTTTATTGGCGAGGCCGACCAAGGTTCCACGGCGCACCGCCTCAAGCGTTGGACGTAGCCCCGCCGTACCAACAATCGCGGCAACCAGCACGTCAGAATCCCTTGCCGCCGCATCTGCAACCGCTTGGTCACCCGCCGCAACTTCCACGTCGGTACCGCTGAGCAGGTCTTTTAAATCGCCATAAAGGCTTTCATCGGCAACCACCGCCAGCTTGGCCCCCAAATCGCGAGCTTGGCTCGCCAGCAACGTCACGTTGCGATTTCCGGTCAAGGCCTCGACGGTATAATCTTCTCGGTTACGCGCCAACAAATCGACGGTGTTGCAGCCAATCGATCCCGTCGAACCAAGAACGCTGACGCTTCGCGGGCCTGAAGTGCTTAAGATAGCCATGTCAAAACGTTACCTTCCGCACTCAAAGAGATGAAGGCCGTTACCAAAGCCGCCGCGACCAAGCCATCAACACGATCAAACAGGCCGCCATGACCGGGAATAATGGTGCCTGAATCTTTGACGTCAAAACGCCGTTTAATCCAGCTTTCAAACAAGTCACCCGCTTGACTAACCACCGCCATCGCGGCGCTTAAGGCCGCAATGCGCCAACCGATCTGATGATCAGGGGTGTTTAGGGCATAAGCAACCACGGCCCAACCACAGACCGCAGACGTCAAGGTCCCACCTAAGAATCCAGACCACGTTTTATTCGGACTGATGCGCGGGGCTAATTTTGGTCCACCTATATTCAGACCAAACACAAACCCACCGGTATCCGCTGCCCACACCACCGCCAACAGCCAAAACAGCAGGAGGCGGCCCCATTCGGGGTCCATGCGCAAGCGCCATAGGGCCCAACAGCTGAACGTGATGTAAAACAACCCCAACAGCATCCACCCTGGACGCTTGCCCACTATTCGTGACCATTCTGAGGTTAAAATCAGAACCATGAGGCCAATCAAAACATTAAACGGCCAGCCCCCCCAGTAAACGGCCCCCAACACCAAAGGAGCCAGCACCGACGCAGAAATAATGCGCAAGCGTAAAGAGCTCGTCTTTTTTTTGATTTGATCAGACACGAACGGCACCGTACCTACGTTCTCTAGACATGAATTCGGCAAGGGCGCTTTCAAAGGCCTCGGCTCCAAAGTCAGGCCACAGCGTGTCGGTGAAAACAAATTCAGTGTACGCGCACTGCCATAACAAAAAGTTCGATATCCGTTGTTCGCCAGAGGTTCTGATCAACAAATCTGGCTCAGGCAAGCCAGCCGTTTCCAAACTTTCAGAAAACATCTCTTCGCTAATATCTTGTGGATCAAGATCACCCGCCTTCACCTGCTCTGCCAACGTGCGCGCGGCTTTGACAATTTCCGCGCGACCACCATAAGACAGGGCAATCACAAGATTAAGGCCTGTGTTGTCAAAGGTTCGAAGCTCCGCAGCCTTGACCAAGTCTTGCACGTCTTCGGGTAACCGGGCGCGTTCCCCGATCACGCTAAACTTAACCCCTTGTTTGTGAAGGGCTGACATTTCTTTCTTTAGATACAGTCGCAACAGTCCCATAAGGTCCAGGACCTCACCTGACGGACGCCGCCAGTTTTCTGATGAAAAACCAAACAAGGTTAAATACTGAACACCAATTTTCGAGGCCTCTTTAACCACCCTACGGACAGATTCAGCCCCTCGGCGATGACCTTCAGCACGCGGCAACCCCCGCGCAGCAGCCCACCGTCCATTGCCATCCATAATGATGGCAATATGCACGGGAACGGCGGCACCGGAATCTGTGTGCTTTAGGTGAGTGGGCATATGTATCAAACCTTGGAAATCATCAAACTTGCATGATCTCAGCTTCTTTAGCGGCCAAGGTCTCATCGACTTTGCCCACAAATTCATCGGTCATTTTCTGAATTTCATCGGCGTATTGGCGTTGTTGATCTTCAGATATCTCATTGTCTTTTTCGGCGCGTTTCAATTCATCCATACCGTGACGGCGTACGTTTCGCACAGAAACACGGGCGTCTTCGGTGTATTTACTCGCCACCTTAGCCAGTTCCTTGCGCCGTTCTTCGTTTAACGGCGGAATGGGAATACGCACCATTTGACCATCAACAGCTGGATTCAAACCCAGGCCGGAATCAATAATGGCTTTTTCCACAGCCTTAACCATACCCTTATCCCACACCTGCACCGCCAACATGCGCGATTCTGGCACGCCGATAGAACCGACTTGGTTAAGCGGCATGGCCTGTCCATAGGCCAAAACCTGTACGGTATCAAGCAAGCTTACCGAGGCTCGCCCCGTGCGCAGGCCGGAAAATTCCTTATGCAAAGAGTCCAAGGCACCTTCCATGCGGCGCTTAAGGTCAGTTTTCAATGCAGCAATATCCGCCACGACGTTTCCCCTTGTTATCCTTGCGATCCAGGCTGGATCGCTATTTATTGTACGCTTGTAAACGTACCGCGCCCACTCACCACCTCGGCGAAGGCGCCTGATGTGTGAAGCGCAAAAACCAAAATCGGCAATTTGTTATCTCGAGCCAAAGCAATCGCCGACGTGTCCATCACGCGCAAATCACGAGCCAGCACATCTTGGTACGCCAAGGTATCATAACGCACGGCATTTGGGTCTTTTTTCGGATCAGCTGAATACACCCCATCGACTTGAGTGCCCTTCAACAAAGCGTCACAGCCCAGTTCGATCGCGCGAAGTGCTGCGGCAGTATCGGTGGTAAAATATGGATTTCCAGTCCCGCCGGCAAAAATAAGCACGCGGTTTTTTTCCAAGTGACGTTGGGCACGACGGCGAATAAACGGCTCGCACACGGTGTCCATAGGAATGGCGCTTTGCACCCGGGTATCAACCCCTTTGGCTTCGAGTGCGCTTTGCATGGCCAAAGCATTCATTACGGTCGCCAACATGCCCATGTAATCGGCGCTGGTGCGTTCAATATTGGCCGCCGCATCAGAAACGCCGCGAAAGATGTTTCCGGCGCCAATCACCAAACACAGCTCGACCCCCATGTCATGGACGGTTTTAATTTCATTGGCAATGCGATCAACGGTGTCGGTACACAGGCCAAATGCCTTGTCCCCCATCAAACCTTCACCCGACAGTTTCAACAAGACACGGCGGTATTTAAGACCTTCAGGCATCGTGGATTGTTTCCCTGTCGCTGATCATCAAAAGGGGTCAGCATGGTTGTTATGGTGGACATACGAATCAGCCAAACCAAGGCCAATCGAGATTGAGAAGGATACTACACCACGATGTCATTTTTTCCAGCCCTTATTGCCGAAACAAAGGGGATCACACAGGACAATTGCCCTAGGCTTTAAAATACCGTTCCGTCATTCGCTCCACATAGGCTTTGAAGGCCGGGTTTTTTTCTGTTTCTTGCTTCAACGGGCTGTTGACGCTCGGCACCATGATATTGGCCAAAAAAGCATAAACACTGGCATCAACCAAGCTCGGCTCGTCCCCCATGACAAAGGGTTTATCGCCCATAACGTGACCCAAGGCCTGAATATCAGAAATCCCCAGCGCATAGATTTCCTCTTGGTTATGACGCCCCAAACCATGACCTTGAAGATTACGGTTCATGCCTTTTTTCGCCAGTTTAGAAACACCTAAGCGGATGGGCATGGGAATGGCCCCAAAATAGACCTCATTGACGCCGGCCCAATTGGCGTCATCGATCCAGCGACTATAGCCTAAAACCCAATACGTCCGTTCTTCAAGCATCACCTGAATCATATGGGCCGTGGCCTTTTGCCCTTCCGTCAGAGCAGCGTTCAAATCAACCCCATAGGTCGTTTCCAGGTACTTCGCAATAAAAGTAGAATCCGCCACGGTGGTGTCACCATCCACAATGATCGGGGCTTTTCCCTTAGGTAAAGACGTTGGGTTTCTAACGACAACCACCTCATAGGGCAAATCTGCCATCCGCAAGAGGGTTTCAACCTTCATACAAAAAGGGCTGGCATTCGGGAGGTCATAGCTAGTCGCAAACTGGTGCAGTTCGATCATGAAATAAGTCCAAATCAAAAAGAGGAGGCTAACGATCCGTATTTACAAAAAAACGGGGGTATCCCTATATGGAATACCCCCGTTCTTAAAAAACGCAAAGGAAGATTTAGACGCCTGCGACCGCAGCCACTTCAGCAGCGAAATCTTCTTCTTTCTTTTCGATGCCTTCGCCCAAACCAAAGCGAACGAAACCAGTGACTTCTACGCCAGCCGTTTCGGCAGCCTTAGCAACTTTGTTTTCGCCATCAACGACGAACACTTGTTCCAACAGGCAAACTTCGCCGTAAAACTTGCTGATGCGACCGACGATCATCTTTTCGATGATGGCTTCGGGCTTACCAGATTCACGAGCTTGTTCGGTGAGAACTTCTTTTTCCCGTTCAACAATGGTTGGGTCCAAGTCATCACGCGACAAAGAGGCTGGGTTGGTCGCGGCAACGTGCATAGCGACTTGTTTGGCAAATACGCCAGCACCGTTTCCTTTACCGGCAACCAACACGCCAATTTTGCCCAAACCATCAGCCACGGCACCGTGGACATAAGCAGCCACTTCACCACCATCGACGTTAAGCACATGAACACGACGAAGGTTCATGTTTTCACCAATGGTCGAAATCAAATGGGTCAATTCTTCTGCAACAGTGCGTCCCGTACCGGGGTAATCCATTGCTTTCAAAGCTTCAACGTCACCATTTGAGGCAAGCGCCAACGTGGCAGCCGTGGAAACAAAGCCCTGGAATTGTTCGTTGCGGGCAACGAAATCGGTTTCAGAGTTAATTTCGACAACCGCGCCCAAAGGTCCGTCAACGGCAACGCCAACTAGACCTTCGGCGGCAATGCGTCCAGATTTCTTAGCGGCAGCCGCCAAGCCTTTGGTGCGCAACCAATCTACGGCGGCATCAACATCACCATCGTTTTCCGTCAACGCTTTTTTACAGTCCATCATGCCCGCGCCAGAGGCTTCGCGGAGCTCTTTTACAAGAGCGGCAGTAATTGCAGCCATTTTAGCTACTCCTTTATTGGGTTGGGTTAGCTAGCAGCAGCTTCATCAGCTTTGGGAGCGGCTTCAGCAGCAGCAGCTTCAGGGGCGGCTTTAGCTTTAGGAGCTTCTTTAGCAACAACTTCAGCAGCCGGAGCAGCTTCTACAGGCAGAACTTCAGCCGCAGGCGCAACAGCAGCACCAAGATCACCACCGGATTTAACGACTTCCGCTTGAATGCCGTCCAAAACCGAACCCGAAATCAATTCGCAGTAGGTTGTGATGGCACGCAAAGCATCATCGTTGCCAGGAACGGGGTAATCAATGCCTTTGGGATCAGAGTTACTGTCCAAAATCGCCACAACCGGAATACCAAGCTTGTTAGCTTCGGCAATGGCGATGGCTTCTTTGTTGGTGTCGATGACAACCAAGATATCAGGCAGGCCGCCCATGTCTTTGATGCCGCCCAAAGCCAATTCTAGTTTGTCGCGTTCGCGGGTCATCTGCAAAAGTTCTTTTTTGGTCAAACCTTCAACTTTGCTAACGTCGCCCAACTGAATGTCCAAAGTGCGCAAGCGTTTGATGGAACCAGAAATGGTTTGCCAGTTGGTCATCATGCCGCCGAGCCAACGGTGGTTGACGTAGTACTGGCCGCAATCACGCGCGGTTTGAGCAACTTTTTCAGAGGCTTGACGTTTCGTGCCAACGAACAGAACGCGACCGCCACCAGAGACAACGTCACGGACGGCTTCCATAGCGCGCGCCAAAAGCGGCGTGGTTTGGCCCAAATCAATGATGTGAATTTTGTTACGGGCGCCGAAAAGATACGGGGCCATCTTTGGGTTCCAACGACGGGTGTTGTGTCCAAAGTGAACGCCTGCTTCTAACAGCTGGCGCATAGTAAAGCTTGGCAATGCCATTGTTTTATTCCTATTCCGGTTACACGTCCGCGAACACTCGTTTAAGTCTTAAAGAGCACAACGCCGTGGCCGCCTTTGGCTACGGTTTGCTTTCCTGAACTCAAACACCGGAGCGACAATCTTGTGAATTTGCACAAGCGCCGCACATTCGCGTGCGAATTCGTAGCCTCAATATTAAGACCACGTAAGCGGGGTTTTACGCTCTCATTATAAGGATTGCAAGGGGAAAACGCACACAAAATGCCGTGGTGCATCAATGTAGATTTTGAACCACAGAGGAGGATGAGGAAGGAAAGCCTGCCATGTGTGGGATTTGAGTGATCATCCATGAAGATTGATGGATAGGGAAAATACATTTTATTTGAAAATGACCGCTGTTATTTACAAAATACAGCTATATATTAAATAACTACCAAAAACACACGCATTCCATGAGTCAGGGGCATCGGCAATGAGCATCAAAGAATTCGATCAAAGCAAAACGTATGAATGGGTTGGGACGTTCTGGTTTCCCGATGACATTAACAAAACATACGCTGGCAAACTCACTTACACACCAGAGCAAGGCATTAGGTTAAATTTGTCTACCCCGCCCGTTACAATGGACTTTACCCAAGACCACAAATCCAAAAAGATCATGCATGCCGTCGTTGATGGAAAAGAGCGCGCACACTTAACGCTTATCAATGTATTTTTGTCTCATAGTATGACGCGAGGTAACCCATCAATTGATGTTCTAAAGGGGTCTGTTCGTTACATCATTGCTAAAGAACATTTGGACACGCATGAGTTCGATAAAATCGCAGTAGAGTATGATGACCACCTTAGCCAAGCCTTACGCTTCTCTGTTGATGATGCCAAACAAATCATACTTTTAGCAAAGGGTTCGTCTATTAAAACAAAGTCTGATTATGAAATAGTGCCTGACTTCCAATCAACTGGAACAACCTTTTCCTCAATAGAGGACGTTGATTCTGCATTTTGGGCCACTAATGACGATGCAATCAAGGATTTAAAGAAAGCAATTGAACCAATTCGAGAGAAACACAAAGATTCATTGTTTTTAAGAACTAGAATAGTGCAAAGGTTTGCCTTTAGGAGAAAAGACACCTCCCTTGATGATTTTGTCCAAACAGAACAACACTGGAGGGCGTTTTGGGAACTTATAATTGACCACCCAATTTCGGTCACTCACTCATGGGCATACGTAACATACGAGTCCACAGACGCTAAACCTAGGTTAGTTGGGCTCCCCTTATTAAGTTCGTACTTTAAGCCAAAGAAAGAAAACCATAAGCCTCGTCACCTACCTAGTCTCCCTTTACGCATGGGACACTTAACCGACGGAAAAACAGATTTAGGTCAGGCTTCCATAATCATAAATAATTGGCTTGATATCAATGATGATCCCAAATGGCAGCCTGTCTTAGATGGGCTAAAAAGAGCAATTTCAGCAAGCGATGAAATGATTGACGGTAGCCAATTTGTATCTTTACGTTCTGAAATTGAGACATTCTTGGACCTTATTGGTGAAAGCCAAGCCACTCCTGATCAACTTATCAAAGTTTATGCATCCGATACTTGGATAAGTGAATTTGAGATTTTGACAGAAAATAAGCCCAAAAAAGAGACTTTTGGGCAGTGGATTTCACATTTACGAGATTCGATCACACACCCCAAAACTGCACAAAAAATTGGAAAAAGAAAATATTGGGCAGAGGTATCTGATGAATTCAAACTTCAGAAAATTTACGCATACGTCAGCGGCCTGCTTATCAAAGCAATTTTACTACACATTGGTATTAAGGATCATGATGCAATTGAAAAATTCATCGATCAGTTTATTAAATCTCGCGCATCTTTTTTTCCAATTGAATTCGAGTAACGCTCACCCCACCTCACAAATCCCGCGCCACTCTAAACCCGAGTTCGTTGAGTTTGAAGATGGCAAAGACGGCGTGGCGGTTGGCGGATCTTAGGTCTTTTTGGAGGTAGTGCCATGAGCCCCCGCGCACGGCGCGTTTTTGGCATTCGCCCGTGACGGGTTTGGCGGTGCCGTCTGCGGGCAGGCCTTCATAGTTGGGTTGATAGCAGTCTTCGACCCATTCGCGCACATTTCCGATCATGTCATATAAGCCAAAGGCGTTGGGCCGTTTTTGTCCGACGGGGTGCGGTTTTCGATCGCTGATGCCTCGGTACCAGCCAAATTCTGCGACACAGTCTTTCTTTTTACCACACAACCATTGGCTCGTCGTTCCCGCCCGAGCTGCGTATTCCCATTCACTTTCGGTAAGCAAGCGGTAGGTTTGCCCCGTTTGTATGTTGAGCTTTTCGATATAGGCCTGAACATCATCCCACGAGACTTGCTCAACGGGGATTAGGTCACCTTCAAACTTGCTTGGGTTTTCGCCCATCACGGCCCGCCATTCTGCTTGGGTAATTTCAAACTTTCCCACGGCAAAGCTGGACTTGATTTCAACTTGGTGTCGAGGTTTTTCATACCGTCCCTTGCCGCCCATTTGGAACGAGCCAGACGGAACGACCACCATTTCGGGGCAAGTCGGACAATCTTTGAAGGTTTTGGGTTCGGCTAAGGCCAGACCGGAATTCAAAACAAGCCCCATAAAGGCAACAACGGACGCGAACAGCTTCATATTTCTTGGACCTCGACAATGCCCGAAATCGAATGAACTTCATGCAGAAGTTCTGGCGTTACGGCGATGTTTTGTGTGGGGGGCAAATCTATTTTTACGTCTTGAGTAGCCGTTCTGACGACGATGGTGATTTTGCCTCGGCCCGGGCCTGCGGTTTCCAACATGCTTCGGATTTGGCCGATGGGTTTGTCGTTGGAAATAACGATTTTGAGGCCAGCGGCGGTTTGCGAGGCTAGCTTGTCCAACGCCTTGACCGATTGAGCCGTCAAACGCACGCTTTCCCCGTCAAATTGAGCGGTGGCTTTGACCAACACGGCGGTTCCCGCCACCAACAAGTCCCCAGCCGCCGTCAGGGTTTCGGAAAACAGCGTGACCTCATAAGCCCCGGTGGCGTCCGAACACGATAAAAAGGCGAAGCGGTTGCCTTTTTGGCTGATGCGTTCTTTTTTGCTGACCACGGTTCCGGCCAAAGTGAAGTTTCCGGTTTGCCCGCGCGCCATGATTTCGGCGATGGTTTGCACGCCTAGTCGTTCCAAACTTTTGCCATAGCTGTCCAACGGGTGAGCGGACAAATAAAAGCCGATGGCGTCAAATTCTTCGCGCAATTTTTCCATCGGCGGCCAGTCGGCAACGTCGGGCAAGCGGATGGTTTGAACGGGTTGGTCTTCACCGCCAAACATGCCGATTTGATTGCTTTCGCGTTCGGCTTGTTGCGCCGACGCCTCGCCCATGATCATCTCGATCCCGGTGAACATTTGTTTGCGGTTGGCATTCAGACTGTCGAAGGTCCCGGACCGCACCATATTTTCAATTTGGCGCTTGTTGACTTGACGCGCATCGACGCGCGCGGCGAAGTCATCGATGTCTGTGAACGGACCATTTTTGCTGCGCTCATCGATGATCGCTTGCATCGCCGCTTCGCCAACATTTTTCAATGCCGCCAACGCATAACGGACCGCTGTGGCCTTGCCATTTTTATCACGCTCTACTTTAAAGTAAGCTTCTGACATATTGATATCAGGGCTTTTTAGTGGGATATGAATACGGTCGAGTTCTTGACGGTAGGCGTTCAATTTATCGATGGTGCCAAGGTCCAAGGTCATGGATGCGGCCATGAATTCGTGGGGGAAATTGGCTTTCATATAAGCGGTTTGATAGGCCACCAAAGCATAAGCGGCGGCATGAGATTTGTTGAACCCATAGCCCGCGAACTTGTTCACATGGTCGAAGATTTCATCGGCTTTAGCGCCGGGAACGCCCCTGCCCTCAGCCCCTTCGACAAAGGTTTTGCGCTGGGCATCCATTTCCGCTTGGATCTTTTTACCCATCGCGCGGCGCAGCAAATCCGCACCCCCCAGAGAATATCCAGACAGCTCTTGAGCGATCTGCATAACCTGTTCCTGATAGATAATGATGCCGAACGTTTCTTTGAGGATCGGTTCCAACGTCGGATACATATAGTCGGGTTCTTCTTCACCATGCTTACGTTTAATGTAAGACGGAATATTTTCCATTGGGCCTGGGCGGTACAACGCCACAATAGCGATGATGTCTTCAAACGTGGTCGGTTTCAGCCCCCGCAATTGATCTTTCATACCCGCCGATTCCAACTGGAACACGCCTTGAGTTTCAGCCCGTTGCAGCAAATCAAAGGATTTCTGATCATCCAGAGGGATTTTGTCCAGATCAACGGTGTGCCCACCGATGGTGGCGAACTTCACCGCCGTGGCCAACACGGTAAGGGTTTTCAGCCCCAGAAAATCGTATTTCACCAAGCCCGCCTGTTCGACGTACTTCATATTGAAGCCCGTTACCGGCATGTCGGATTTGGGGTCTCGGTACAAGGGCACCAGTTTATCGAGCGGGCGATCGCCGATCACCACACCCGCCGCGTGGGTCGAAGCGTGGCGAAACAAGCCTTCCAGGGGCTTCGCAATTTCCATCAGCCGCGCGACACTTTCGTCATCGCGCATCATTTCGCGCAATTGCGGCTCGGCGGTGATGGCTTCGGGCAACGTCATGGCCTTGCCCGGATCATTAGGCACCAGTTTACAAATGCGGTCCACTTGTCCGTAGGGCATTTCCAACACCCGCCCGACATCGCGCAGCACCGCACGGGCTTGCAGCTTACCAAAGGTAATGATCTGCGCCACGTGGTCGCGTCCGTACTTGTCTTGCACGTATTTGATCACCTCGTCGCGGCGATCTTGGCAGAAATCAATATCGAAATCGGGCATGGACACACGTTCAGGGTTCAAGAACCGCTCAAACAGCAAACCAAAGCGTAACGGGTCCAAATCGGTAATGGTCAACACCCACGCCACCACCGAGCCAGCACCCGAACCACGTCCCGGCCCCACCGGAATGCCTTGGTCTTTGGACCATTTGATAAAATCCGAAACGATTAGAAAATAGCCCGGAAAGCCCATATCGATGATGGTTTTTAACTCAAATTCTAGCCGTTCGCGGTAGGGCTTGGCGACGGCCTCTCGCTCAACCTCGTTCATGGCGTCGGTATAAAGCTGAGCGTCAAGGCGATTGTTCAAACCAACCACGGCTTGTTTGCGCAATTCACCTTCTTCGGTCAGGCCTTCGCCGCAATCAAACGGCGGCAAAATGGGATCGACCCGTTCGACTTTATAGGCACACCGTTTGGCGATCACCAAAGTGTTGGCAATGGCTTCGGGTAGGTCCGCGAACAAAATTTCCATTTCGCGGGCACTTTTAAAGTAATGATCCGGGGTCAAGCGGCGGCGATCTGGTTGGCTCACGAACGCGCCTGCTGAAATGCAAATCAGCGCATCGTGAGCCTCATACATTTTACGGTCTAAGAAAAACGCTTCATTGGTAGCAACCAAAGGCACCCCCAACGCGTAGGCCAGATCAATCAGGCGCTCTTCAATCTTGGCCTCAGCGGACAAGCCGTGGCGTTGCAATTCAATATACAAGCGGTCGCCAAAGGCCACCTGAAGCCGTTTAAGGCTCGCTTGCGCCAAATCGTCTTGGCCTTCTAGCAATTGACGGCCCACAGGTCCCTTGACCCCACCTGACAGCAAAATAAGCCCTACGGCGTGGGTTTCTAAGTCCTTGAAGCTGATTTTAGGGTCTTCAACATCTTCGTTGTCTAAGTATGCGATGGACAACAGCTTCAACAGGTTGCGATAGCCCATATCATCTTGGACCAACACCACCACTTGATCGGGGGCCGCATAAGTCACAGTGCGTCCGGGTTGAGGATCGCCTGGACCTTCCCGGTTTAAGGAAATCTGACAGCCAATGATGGGCTGAACCCCGGCGTCTGCGGCGCTGAGCGAAAATTCCAGCGCGCCAAACAAGTTGTTGGTATCGGTCACCGCCACGGCGGGCATCTTCGCATCCTGGCAATAGCCCAGCAAATCCTTGATGCGAACGGCACCTTCGGATAGGGAATAAGCGCTATGAACGCGCAGGTGAACAAATGAGGCGTGGGTCATGGCCCTAGAATTCCACAGCCCAACGATTCGGACCACACAAAGTTTTCCCCAAAGGCGAAAATTATAAATCAGAAACGCGCTAGAATTGCATTATTAAAAGAGACACCCTATAATGCTCCGTTCAAAGGCAGGGGATTTCCATGGACTTCATGAAATTAATACACGGTTTTAAACCGAACGATAACGATCTGCTGGAAACATACGATCATAAAACATCGTTAGAAACGGCCGTCAAAGAAGCGCACATCATGGTTCGTTTCGCATCTGAACATAAAAAAAACGTCGATGATGCCGACATTATAGCCATCAGCGCTATGCAGAGCGTTCTGACCCCGCCACCGAAAAACGGTCTAGAGGCCTACCCCACCCCCCAGCAAGAAGTGGCCTTTTGGAAAGCTTATGAAAACCTTGCCACGATCATTGCTCCAGCGACGGTGGAAAGCATTTTGATGACACGAGGGCTGTGTGAAGAAATGACCGGAGAATCTAAAACCCGTAGTCCAGCTGGGCGCAAAGTTCGCTGGTACAAATGGTTCACCCTGATCACGTTTGGGGTTTTGTTCGTGTTGCAAATATTTTGGTTCTTCGGCAATCAAACCATCACCGACCTAGAAGCCATCAATCAATCCATCATCGTGCTTGAAAACCAAATTTCTGCCATTCATGCGGCCGAGAGTAAAAACCTTGATGAAGCCAACAACAACACGGCGGATGTTAACAAATTAGCCCGCTCTAAGGATATCATCGAAAGAAAATCCGCTGAGAAGAGTTACCCTCTCCTCAATCAATTGACCAACAAAGAACACATGCAAGAAGCGGCCAATCTCAGTTTAAAGGCATGGAACCGTGTTTGGTCAGGTTTTGTTTTCTTTATAACCTACTCTTTTGATCAAGAAGGGTTTTCTCGTTTAAACCCCTACACTCAAAACCGCGTGGAATACAAGGCAGCCCTTAGCACCTTATCTGCGCTTTCAAACCTTATTTTGCCGTTGTTGTTTGCTCTTTTGGGTTCTGCTGTATATGTGCTGCGCAGTATTTCTCAACATATCGAAAACAATGATCTTTCGTCTTCAACGCTGACCCGCATGCCATCGCGGTTAATTTTGGGGATGATTTCCGGTGTGGCGATGTCTTGGCTGATTATGCCGGGGTCACCCTCGGCTCCGTCGATTAGCAACACCAGCGGGGACATCGCGCAAACTTTGGGGCTGTTGAAAAGCCTAGGTCCATGGTTAACCGCCTTCGTCGCGGGGTATAGCGTGGAAATTTTCTTTTCCTTTCTGGACACGATAATCTTGTCCTTCACCAAGAAAAAAACACACCCGGTGCAGTAGCCGCCCCCCTACACTTCGATCAAATGGCCGTCTTCCACTCTGACGATGCGGTCCATGCGCGCGGCCAGGTCCATGTTGTGCGTGGCGATCAAGGCCGTTAGGCCAACTTGACGGGTTAGGTTGAGCAAGATGTTAAAAACGTCCCCTGCCGTTTCCGGGTCTAAGTTTCCGGTCGGCTCATCGGCCAACAACAAGCTTGGTGCGTTCGCCAAGGCTCTGGCGATGGCAACGCGTTGCTGTTCGCCGCCGCTGAGCTCTGCGGGGCGGTGGGTGGTACGGTCGGACAGGCCCATGGTTTCCAACAACTGTAACGCCCGCGCGCGGGCTTCCGTTTTGCTAAGGCCCGCAATAATCTGGGGAATGACAATGTTTTCGACCGCCGAAAATTCTGGCAACAGGTGGTGGTATTGATAAACAAAGCCCAAATGTTTGCGGCGAATTTCCGTGCGGCGGTCGTCGTTCAGCTTTGAACAAGCCTCACCGACGATATGAATCTCGCCCGCATTTGGCTTTTCCAACAGACCCGCGATTTGCAACAAGGTTGATTTGCCGGACCCACTGGGCCCCACCAGGGCAACAATTTCGCCACTATTAACGGTGAAGTCGGCGCCTTTTAAGACCTGCAATTCGGTATGACCGCGACCAAAACTGCGCACCACACCGTCAAAGGTGAGAACAGGTTTTTGCACATCACTCATAACGCAACGCCTCGGCCGGGTCCAAACGCGCCGCGCGCCACGATGGATAAAGGGTGGCTAAAAACGACAAACCCAGCCCCATCAAAACGGTGGCAAGCACCTCCATCGGGTCGACCTTGGCTGGTAATTGCGACAAGAAATAGATTTCTGCGGCAAACAATTCGGTCCCCGTGATGGATTGAATCCATTGACGGATGGTTTCGATGTTCAGCGAGAACCACAAGCCCAAGGCAAAGCCGCCCAAGGTGCCAA
>Ga0316204_10002153_pt1 | contig 46682 bp, 39 predicted proteins | sample 6monrhotite_MG_2_FD_205661 | JGI IMG/M metagenome (GOLD analysis project Ga0316204, IMG submission 205661) | Microbial mat bacterial communities from mineral coupon in-situ incubated in ocean water Damariscotta River, Maine, United States -... | ecosystem: Environmental > Aquatic > Marine >... | reverse complement strand
TACGATATGGGAATCGCCATTACGGGTCATACTCTTGATGGTGCCAACGTCGGTAATAATTCCCGTAAACATTCTATACCCTATACTCCTGCCAAATATCATTTCCGATTCGGCCCCTCCGGACCAGAGAAAAATCGGGGCTTTTCTGTAATTCAATCAACCCATTTGACGGTAAGGCGGCAAGCCCACCTGTGCCAATAATATCCGTTGATTGGAACCAATATAGTCGGTCTACCAGACTTGTCCGGATCAGGGAAGCATTAACTTGCGCCCCGCCCTCTGACAAAAGCCGGGTGATGCCTTCTGCGGCCAAAGAGCTCATCATCTTTTTCAGGTCAATGCGGCCATCTTGGGTGAGGACACAATGGATGACCTTCACGCCCTTATGTTCCAGTCTTGTGCGTTTTTCCCCCTTGTTTTCGCCCGTTATCACCCATGTGGGTATCTTGCGGGCGCTATCAACCACGGCGCAGTCATCGGGAATTTTTAAGTGGCTATCCAGAACGAGCCGTACTGGTGAGCGATCTTCCAGCCCGGCAAGGCGGCAATCAAGGGACGGATTATCTGCCAAAATGGTGCCAATACCAACCAGAATGGCATCATGATTTGCCCTGAGAAGATGTCCCCTTCTGCGGGATTCGGGGCTGGTAATCCATTGGCTCTGACCGGCAGGCCCGGCAATCATACCATCTTGCGATGTGGCCATCTTGAGGGTGATCATCGGTCTTTCTTCAGTAATACGCTTCAAAAATCCCTGATTTATGTCATCTGCTTCTGTCTGGCAAAGGCCAAAATCAACCTGAATATTTGCCTGCCTCAACCGGGCTATGCCTTGGCCCGAAACCCGCGCATCCGGGTCGCCCGTAGCCACCACAACCCGGGCAATTCTGGCCGTGATCAAAGCCTCGGCGCAGGGCGGGGTTTTGCCGTGATGCGCACAAGGCTCCAAAGTGACATAAGCCACCGCGCCCGCTGCCGCATCGCCTGCTGCTGCCAGGGCAATCACCTCCGCATGGGGGCGCCCGCCCCGCCCGGTATAACCGCGCCCGATGATATGACCCTTCTGATCCACAATGATACATCCAACAGACGGATTGGGCCAACAGCTGCCAAGGCCGCGCCGGGCGAGGCTGAGGGCCATTTGCATATACTGACGATCTCTTCTCTGTTGCAAGGCTTACCCTTACTTGATTTTATGGCCTGATTTTTGTGGCCTGATTCTTGTGGTTTAAATCTTATGGCCTATTCTTGCGGATCAGCAATCTGCTCGACAAATTTTTCAAAATCCTGAGCTTCCCTGAAATCCTTATAGACCGAAGCATAACGCACATAAGCCACCGTATCCATATTTTTCAGCCCCTCCATGATCAGCTTGCCGATCTGTTCTGTCTGAACTTCTGCTTCGCCAAGGCTTTCCAATTGCCGGACAATGCCATTGATCAACAGGTCAATTCTATTCTCCTCAATCGGACGTTTGCGCAGAGCAAGATTAACCGAGCGTTCCAGCTTTACCCGCTCAAAGGGGACTTTTTTTCCGCTTTTTTTGGCCACGGTTAATTCTCGCAGCTGCACCCGTTCAAAGGTGGTGAAGCGCGCACCGCACCCATTACAGGATCGCCGCCGCCGGATGGCGGAATTATCCTCGGTCGGGCGGCTGTCTTTAACCTGAGTATCGTCATTTCCGCAGAAGGGGCAGCGCATATATCTGTTCCTTGAAACTTAGGGTCAATAAATAGGAAATTTTTTGCATAGGGCAACGACTTTTTCGCGTACAGCTGCCTCCGCAACGCTATTATCCTCCGGGCTCGCTTTCAGGCCGTTGAGTATTTCAATGATGAAATCGCCAATCATCTCAAACTCCCTGACATTAAACCCCCGGGTTGTCCCTGCCGGAGAGCCAAGTCGAATGCCGGATGTCACCATCGGTTTTTCCGGGTCAAACGGAATACCATTCTTGTTACAGGTGATGTTGGCCCGGCCCAGTGAATTATCCGCATCACGGCCCGTCAGGCCCAAAGGCCGCAGATCAACCAGCATCAGATGCGTGTCAGTACCGCCGGAGACAATATCACAGCCGCCTTCGACAAGTCTGGCCGCCAAAGCACGGGCATTATTGACAACCCGCTGCGTATAATCCTTGAATTCCGGCCTCAACGCCTCGCCAAACGCCACCGCCTTGGCCGCGATCACATGCATGAGCGGTCCACCCTGCAAACCGGGGAAAACGGCTGAATTGAATTTTTTCGCCAAATCAGGATCATTGGTCAATATCATGCCGCCGCGCGGCCCCCGCAAGGTTTTATGAGTTGTCGTGGTCACCACATGGGCATGCTCGAGCGGGCTTGGATGAACCCCGCCCGCCACAAGACCCGCGAAATGCGCCATATCAACCCAGAAATACGCGCCGACCTCATCGGCAATTTCCCGAAATCGCTTAAAATCAATGAAACGGGGATAGGCCGAGCCACCAGCGATGATAATCTTCGGCTTATGCTCTCTTGCCAGGCGCGCGACTTCCTCAAAATCGACCATGGCATCTTCGCGGCTGACGCCATATTGAACCGCGTTAAACCATTTGCCTGACTGGGCAGGCGGCGCGCCGTGGGTCAGATGCCCGCCGGCCGCCAAAGACATGCCAAGGATGGTATCGCCTGGCTGCAACAGGGCCAGATTAACCGCGCCATTGGCCTGCGCGCCCGAATGGGGCTGAACATTGACATAGGCCGCATTGAATAATTTTTTGGCCCGCTCAATGGCAAGGCTTTCGGCGATATCAACATAATCGCAGCCGCCGTAGTAGCGACGTCCCGGATAACCTTCAGCATATTTATTGGTCATCACGGAGCCCTGGGCTTCCATGACCGCACCGCTGACAATATTTTCAGACGCGATAAGCTCAATATGTTCCTGCTGGCGGCCCAGCTCCCCGATGATACTGTCATATAATTCCGGGTCGCGGCTTGCAAGAGAACCCTTAAAAAAATCCGTCATATCTGTGCCCGTTATATTTGTGCCCGTTATATTTGTGCCCGTTATATTTGTGCCCGTTATATTTGTGCCCGTTATATTTGTGGATGTCGTCATATTAAAAAAATCCTAAATAACTAAATTCAAATCACTATATTTATTGGTAAAAAAATCAAGACATCTTGTCGATGCGGCGCTGATGTCTTCCGCCTTCAAAATCCGTGCCGAGAAAAGCTGTCAGGCAATCTAGCGCCACGTCAGGGCCAATCACCCGCCCGCCCATAACAATGACATTGGCATCATTATGCCTGCGACTCAATTCAGCGGTTAATCTGTCATGCACCAGGGCGGCCCTGATATGAGCATGGCGGTTGGCGGCAATACTGATGCCTATGCCAGAGCCACAGACAAGCAGACCACGCGGCGCCTTATTTTCTTTTAGGGCATTGGCCAGCGCATCGGCATAATCCGGGTAATCCACCGATTGCGGACCATCACAGCCCAAATCCAGAACATCATAGCCCTGATCCAGGAGCTGGGCTTTCAGGATTTCTTTAAGCGCGTAACCCCCGTGATCCCCCGCTATCACAATATTTTCTTTCGACATTATTCCTACCCTGTTGACCCGTCCTGCATGATGGAGGCAGGATATACTCATGTATGAGCTTAATATCATAAGGTCACGGGTTTGCCTACCACATGTCGGCAAAAAATATCAGGAAAATATTTTTATGATTTTTCTTTGGCCAATATATATTTCAATTTATTGACAGCAACCCGCGACAAGTGATCCCGGGTGGCCGTTGCGGGGCCGACAATGGATACCTCACGGCCGGAGACCGGATCAACGGCAGATACTTTGACAGATGTGCCAATTTGAATGAATTCGACAAGATATTTTCCCTCATCATTATGCATTCAGAAATCCTTCGGAAATGCCCCATAAAATCTGACGATCAAAGAAAAGTCTTTCAGGCCGCCTTGGCATATCTATTGACATCCAACCGCGCCCAGACTTCTTTCAGAGCATCCATCAAATGATCAATCATCTCATCCGTATGCAGCGGACTTGGCGTAAAACGCAGCCGCTCTGTACCGCGCGGAACCGTCGGATAATTGATCGGCTGGACATAAATTTGATGGTCATTAAGCAAGATATCTGACACTTGCTTGCAAATCACCGGGTCACCAACCAATACCGGGACGATATGACTTGGCGAAGACATAACCGGCAAACCCGCCTCGCGCATTTTCTCTTTCAGGATCGCCGCCCTCTGCTGATGAACGTCCCGCTCAATTTGGCTTTGCTTTAAATGACGCACGCTGGCCAGCGCACCGGCAGTAATTACCGGCGACAGGGATGTTGTGAAAATAAAACCCGGCGCATAGCTGCGAACGGCATCGACAATATCGGTGGTAGATGTAATATAACCGCCCATCAGTCCAAAAGCCTTGCCCAGAGTGCCTTCGATCACGGTCAACCGATCCATCAGGCCTTCCCGCTGAGCAATGCCGCCGCCGCGCGTGCCATACATGCCCACCGCATGTACTTCATCAAGATAGGTCAGGGCATTATATTTATCGGCCAGATCACAGAATTCTCTTATCGGGGCAACATCACCATCCATCGAATAAACAGACTCAAAAGCGATCAATTTAGGAAGACCGGGGTCCGTCTGCTTGAGCAGGCTTTCCAGATGTTCCACGTCATTATGGCGAAAAATATGTTTTTCGCAGCCACTATGACGGATACCTTCAATCATGGAGGCATGATTTTGCTCATCAGAGAAGACAACGCAGCCCGGCATCAGTTTGGCCATCGTGCTCAGGGTTGCCTCATTTGAAATATAACCGGATGTGAAGATCAGGCCCGCTTCCTTGTTATGAAGGTCAGCCAATTCCTCCTCTAAAAGGACATGGGCATGATTATTGCCGCCAATATTCCGCGTGCCGCCCGCACCCGCGCCGGTATTTTTCAATGTTTCTTCCATGGCGGCAACGACTTTAGGATGTTGCCCCATGCCCAGATAATCATTGCTGCACCAGACGGTAATATTTTTTACGCCGTCATCCGAATACCATTCTGCTTTTGGGAAATTTCCTCTTTGGCGCACAATATCGGTAAAAACCCGATAACGCCCCTCTTCTTTGATTGCGTTCAAAGCATCAGAAAATATCTGATCATAATTCATTGCATGACCCACTTAAAATATATTCACTCGGCGCCACTGAACGCCGTACTCAGAATTCAACTATGTTTTAACGAAACACGGCTTTATCACAAAAGTAAAATAAAACACAGTATTAAATATCTAAACATCGCTGTTACATTATCTGCCGTCTGAAATTCTGTCAAACGACGGATATAATATATCTACTGGTTTGGACAATGAAATGATATAAATCAAGAACTCTTAAAAAAATACTAGAATGCCTGAAATCTCAGTTGATCCGTCCAGAAGCTTTCCAGTTTGCGCAAGGAATTGCGAAGTTCGGCAACATCCTCATCCTCAAAAACTTTCTTCTCTTTGACCACATCAAGATTCTGATCGAACAGATCGCCAACAAGATCACAGACTTCTTTGCCTTTATCGCTTAACCAGATACGCAGGGCGCGCCTGTCATGCTCGGCGCGCTCCTGATTAATATAGCCGGATTCGACCAGTTTCTTGAGATTATAGGATACGTTAGAGCCCAGATAATAGCCCCGGTTACGCAGATCGCCGGCTGTCATTTCATGATCACCAATATTATACAACAGCAGGGCCTGCACGCTATTGACGTCATTCATACCCACGCTATCCAAGCGGTTTTTCACAATATCAAGCATCCTTCTATGAAGTCTTTCGATCAAACGAAGACATTCCAGAAAATTCAATTTTGATCTTGCTTCCGGGGTTTCATGTCCCCCAATTAAACTGCTACTATGACCTGCCAATGACATTCTACATTATCCCTGCTAATATGGTAATTCTCTATATTTCAGGACAATTATAGTATAACAACTACTAACAAGGTCTTAACTAACGTAAAAACTTTTAAGCATAACTGCCCACTACTTTGGCCCAAAAGTATAAAAAGTAATAGAAAGAAGCAGTAGAATAAAAACAGGTTACAAAGACGATGAGCAAAATAACAACATCCGGCGCCTACCCTTATCATCGGCCAAGACGCAACCGGAAAAGTGACTGGGCCCGGCGGCTCGTGCGGGAAAATATATTATCCGTCGATGACCTGATCTGGCCGGTCTTTGTTCAGGAGGGCAGCGGGCAAGAAACTGAGATCACAGCTATGCCGGGCGTCATGCGCAGGTCCATAGACCTGCTGCTACCCCAGATTGAAAAGGCGGCCAAAATGGGCATTCCTGCGGTCGCGTTATTCCCGCAAACGCCCGAACATTTAAAAACCGAGGATGGCAGAGAGGCTCTTAACCCGGACAATCTTATCTGCCGTACCATCCAGGCCATCAGCCAGGCTGTGCCGGAAATCGGGATCATTTGTGATGTGGCGCTCGACCCCTATACCAGCCACGGGCAGGATGGGGTCATGATTGACGGTTATGTCGCCAATGACCCAACCGTTGATACTCTCATCGCCCAGTCCCTTGTGCAGGCCGAGGCCGGCTGCGATATTCTCGCGCCCTCTGACATGATGGATGGCCGCATCGGCGCCATCCGGGAATCCCTTGAGGAAAATAATCATATCAATGTGCAAATCATGGCCTATGCGGCGAAATATGCCTCGGCTTTTTATGGCCCATTCCGGGAGGCGGTCGGATCAGCAGGAAATATCAAATCCGGCGGCAAAGACAGCTATCAAATGGACCCCGCCAACGGTGATGAGGCCTTGCGGGAGGTTCTGATGGATATTGAGGAAGGCGCGGATATGATCATCGTCAAGCCCGGCATGCCCTATCTTGATATCATTCAGCGGGTGACGGCGGAATTTTCTTTCCCGACCTATGCCTATCAGGTGAGCGGTGAATATGCCATGATTCAGGCCGCCGCCCAGAAGGGCTGGCTCGATCTGGATCAGGTGATGATGGAAAGCCTGATGGCCTTCAAACGGGCCGGGGCTACGGGGATCATGACCTATTTTGCCCCCTATGCGGCAGAAATACTGACAAATAATTCTTAAGTCAAAAACGCTTAGGCCATCAATTCATTAGGCAGTTCATTGACCGCCTCATCAAGCTCATAAAAAGTTGGTTGCAAATGAGCCGGCACACTTTTCCGGCCAATTTCAACGGAAATTTGCGGCGCATTGCCATGCAAATGTGACACGATAACATCTTTAATTACATTAAAAAAATGGCTTTCTTCATCAACCACCTGCTGCAATCTTCCGGCCCAAGGGGCCGCAATGGTATAAGAGATCAAAATACCGAGAAAAGTTCCGACGAGCGCCCCGCCGATCATGGCCCCAAGCACTTCAACCGGCTGATCGATACTGCCCATGGTTTTAATAATACCCAAAACCGCCGCCACAATTCCAAGGGCGGGAAAGGCTTCCCCGACAACGCTTAAAGCATGAGCGCCCTCGCTTTCTTCATGGTGATGTTTCTCAAGATCCTTCAACAAAACATCTTCCACCTGATAAGGGTCATCAAAATTCATGGTGGTCATACGTAAATAATCGCAAATAAATTCTGTCACATGATGATCGCTGCTCACACGTTCAAAATTGCTAAAAATCTTGCTTTCTTCAATATTCTCAATATGTGCCTCCAGCGCAATCACGCCTTTGGTCTTGATCAGTTTCGTCAATAAGAACATTAGACACAACAGATCTGTATAATCTTGCGGTTTCCATTTTGGGCCCTTTATCGCATGGCCCAGTCCCTTCATGCCTTTTTTGGCAATACCGCCGCCGTTGCTGACCATATAAGAGCCCACCGCGGCACCGCCGATCATCATCGCCTCTAATGGTAAGGCTTTCAATACGGGAGCCATTTTACCACCGGCAAGAATATATCCGCCGAAGACCATGCACATGGTAAAGATTATACCAACAATAATAAGCATATGATGCGCGCCTCTTTCACACTGGAAAATTTCTCTAATAAATATCTCAAGAAACAGAAATTCTGTCCCTATTTGAAACAGTTATAGGAAAAGGATGTTAAAGAAGTCTTATTTAATGAAAATTTGAATAAATATATTTGCTGGTCAATAGCACGCCCAATTTTTTATCAGGCCATCACATAAAAGTGCCATTCACTTTCGTGACATCGCCCCCAAAGCTCAATTTAAAGCGGGCAATATCGGCGCCCTTTGCGGTATTGATACCGCCCAAGTCAAATATCTGTACCCCGGATTGCTTTAATTTAAGCATCATTTGCCATAATAAAAAATTAAGCGCCCGGCGTTTACGCCCTTCCCGACCATTCCAGCCAATATGATAGGTGGCCGCGTTGCCATGACGCAAGATCACTATCCCGGCCAGCGGGCTATGGGCCCCCTTTTCCACCGCAAAGGCGGTATATACGCCCTGATCAGGCGAAGAGTATTCGCCATAGCTTTTGCTTAAGGCCGCCGGAAGGCCCTGATATTTTTTCTCTTTCTGCTGTTTGTTTTCTTTTTTCAGCAACCAATCGGCATAAATATGGTTATGATCGCTGAAGATCACCTCAAGATCGTTTTTTTCGGCTTTGCGAATATCTGTGCGATTCTTGCCGTATAAATTTTGCCAAAGCTGATCTTCAGATAATCTAAGATCAATAAGAACCGTTGAACCGCCCGTAATGATCTGGCGAAATCCCATCTGCTCATATAGCTCTCGCTCATCATTTTTCTCAAGGTTTTGCACTGGGTTTTGCACTGGGTTTTGCGCAGGGCTGAAAGCAAACAGGTTAAAATTTTTCAGGGGATATCGATCGCGGATATTCTGTAAAATAAATTTTCGCTGATCATTGCTGATATCTTTCAGCCAGATCGGGCCTTGAAGCAACAGGGAAAATTTAAAGAATTTAGCATACCGCCGGGTGATAACCTGGCCGATGGCGATAATCTCGCCCTGATCAAAAGCCACAAAACGATTAACCTCCAGATTGGCACGGACAAATATTTCGCCATAAGCCCATGCCTGCTGAAAAGCACAATATGCCGTTTGTTTTAAGACATCATCCCATTCTTCATGAGATATCATGTTCCAGTCGATGTTTATTTGTGACATATTCTCTTTATATTAACCATAAAAGCTATAGGTTACAGAAATCACCATCAACGTAAACGGTTTTTCTATGTTTGGCAGAAAAAAAAATTCCCGGAATGTCATGGGATATGAGATACCCGCCTCCAAACCCACCAAATGGGCCTATTTCTATATGCTCAAATATATTGGCCTGCCTGTTTGTTTAATATTAACAGGGATCGACATTATTATGTATTTTCTACTAAAATATGCCTTTGACAGCTGTTACGGTCTTTTTTGCCTGATTAATTAGGCAATTAAAAAGGGATGAGGAAAATTATTTTGGACTTTTCCCTTTAAAAACAATATATCATGCAGAAAATCTAACCGTGAATATTATTTAATTTCGGACTTATCATGAATAAGACACCTCATTCTGTCACCTTCGAAGATATCCAAAGGGCGGCCACGGCCTTAAAGGGTGCCGTTGTTGAAACCCCTTTGAATAAATCAATCACCCTGTCAAAATTAACCGGGGCCGAGATTTATCTGAAATTTGAAAATCTGCAATTCACCGCCTCTTTTAAGGAGCGCGGGGCTTTGAATAAATTGATCAATCTGACGGACCAACAGAAGAAAAATGGTGTCATTGCCGCCTCCGCCGGCAATCACGCGCAAGGCGTTGCCTATCACGGCGCGCGGCTGAATATCCCGACCACCATCGTCATGCCCGTCAATACGCCCTTTGTCAAAGTCAGTCAAACCGCTGAGCATGGCGCAAATGTTGTGCTATTTGGCGAACGTTTCGATGATACGGCCAAGCAAGCCGAAAAACTGGCCAAAGAAAAAGGTTTGACGCTGGTTCATCCTTTTGACGACCTGGATGTCATTGCCGGACAAGGCACCATCGGCCTAGAAATAATGGCCGCCTGTCCTGATCTTGACATCATTCTGGTACCTGTGGGCGGCGGCGGCCTGATATCCGGCGTGGCGACGGCGGCAAAACATATCAATCCGGACATTAAAGTCATCGGCGTGCAGGCGGCGCGCTTCCCTTCGCTGCACCGGGCCGTCAATAATGAAGATTATATTGCCCAGGGCTCGACATTAGCCGAAGGAATCGCGGTAAAAACCATCGGCGACAAAACCTATCCGATCTGCAAAGAATTGGTCGATGATATATTGCTCGTCAGTGAAGATGCCCTTGAAGAGGCCGTTTGCCTATTGATGACCATTGAAAAAACCGTCCCCGAAGGTGCTGGTGCCGCGCCCCTTGCCGCCATCAACAGTTACCCTGATATCTTCAAAGGCAAGAAAGTTGCCATGATCGTCAGCGGCGGCAATATCGACCCCCGCCTTTTGGCCTCCCTGCTGATGCGGGGTCTGGTACGGGAAGGCAGAATAACACGCCTGCGGATCGAATTGCTCGACGTGCCGGGGGCTTTGGCCCAGATTACCAAAATTATTGGCGAACTTGGCGGCAATATCATCGATGTATCCCACCATAGGCTCTTCACCGAATTGCCTGCGAAAGAAACCTATTCCAACGTCACACTGGAAACGCGGGACAGAGAAAATCTGCAGGATATCCTGACGGGATTACGCGCGGCGGGCTTCACCGTCCATGTCAACCGTTCTTCTGATTTATAAGCTTTTGCGTTAACTAACATTATTTTAACCTTAGGGCAGCATGATGTTGTCCAAGATGGTTAATGTAATTTAATAATGCAGCAGAAAATGGCGGCAAGGAATGGCGGATAACACACGTCCGATAATCATAAAACGTATCAAAAAAGTTTCCGGCGGCGCCCACGGCGGGGCCTGGAAAGTGGCTTATGCTGACTTTGTGACCGCTATGATGGCCTTTTTCCTGCTGTTATGGCTGCTGAATTCGACTTCCAAAGAACAAAAAGAGGGCTTGGCCGATTATTTTACGCCGACCACCGCGTCTACCAATGCTGAATCAGGCTCCGGCGATATTCTGGGCGGCGTTTCCCTCAATACAGACGGCGCGCAGGATAGTGCTGTCACCGTATCCATCCCCAGCACACCAACGGAAGTCAATTCAGAAAAAGCCGATCAGCAACAGAATACCTCCGAAGAAGAAAAATTTGCCGAACTGGCCGCCAAAAAAGAACAGGATTATTTTGAACAAATGTCCGAAGCTCTTAAAGCGTCCATTCAGGAAAGCCCTGAGCTGTCCAAATTGCAAGATCAGCTGCTTATTGACATAACCGAAGATGGTATGCGGATTCAATTGGTTGATAAAGACAAGCGCGCCCTGTTTCGCAGCGGATCGGCAGAATTATATAAATATGCCGAAAAAATGATCCAGACCGTGGCCGCCATAGTGGTGAAAATGCCCAACCGTATTTCAATCTCGGGACATACGGACGCGAGCCCATTCACCAGCCGGAAGAACTATGGCAACTGGGAGCTTAGCGCGGACAGAGCCAATACCACGCGCCGCGTATTGAGTACGTCCAATGTCTCTGCCAACAGATTTTCAGAAGTCCTTGGCAAAGCGGCAACCGAACCCCTGCTGCCCGACCAGCCCTTGCGCCCAGAGAATAGGCGCATCACCATATTGCTGCTGCGGGAATCACCGACCCTGCCCGCTGGTTTCATGTAATAACCGACAACTTTATGTATCAAATATCATTTTACGTGTTTTTTCAGCGACAGAGCAAATCCAGCTTGCTATGATGTTAATAACTAAGAAATTTGTTTTTTAACACGGGGTTAACCTGGGAATATTATCAATGGAACTGTTGCAGCCTTCTATCCAGATGTGGCTAACTTTTGCTATTATTTTTGGCGCAATCGCCTTTTATGCCATGGATCGTATTCCCATGGAAATCACCTCCCTTGGCACCATATCCATTCTATTGATGCTGTTCCACTTTATGCCTGTTGTTGATGCTGCGGGTACCAGTCTGCTCGATCTGAAATCTTTATTGGCCGGATTTGCCGATCCCGCCTTGATTACCATCCTGGCTTTGCTGGTCATTGGACAGGGCATGGTACAGACCGGTGCGCTTGAGACTCCGGCCCAGATGATTGTCCGTCACAGTGTATCCTATCCGCGTAAAGTTATTTTAGCCTGCCTTGTGGCCGTAATGGTCATAAGTGCTCTACTTAACAACACGCCTGTGGTAGTGATCTTCATTCCGATCATGATCACCTTAATGGATAAAATGGACAAATCTGCTGGTCTGGTCCTGATGCCGCTCAGTTTTGTCGCCATATTGGGGGGTATGACCACCCTGATCGGCTCCAGCACCAATCTTCTGGTGGCGGGAACCTACAAAGGCCAAACCGGGCTTGATATTGGCTTTTTTGATTTTACGGTTCCGGGTCTTTTTTTAGCCGCATTGGGATTGCTGTATGTTATTTTCATCGCCCCGTTGGTGCTGCCCAAAAAACTCTCCTCCACGGACGAAAGTTCTGTGATTATTACCGGCAAACAATTCATTGTACAGCTTGATTTATTTGAGGGAAATTCCCTGATTGGAAAAAAATCCACGGCCGGGATGTTCCCAGACTTATCCCGCATGACCGTCAGACTGGTACAAAGGGGTATGAAAAGCTTCCTGCCGCCATTCGATGATATTACCCTTCAGGAAGGGGATGCCATTATCCTCGCCACCACACGGGCAATTTTAAGTGAAAAACTCTCTCAAAATCCGAGTTTTTTAAAAGGTATCATGACGGTACCGGCCCCCGATGATCCGGAAGAAATCACGCCCCAGGAAGTCTCGCGGGGGCAAAAAATTGCTGAAGTTATTGTTGCCCCGGCTTCCCGCATTGATGGCCGCACCCTGGAGCAGGTCGGCTATCATTTACAGGGGGGCTGCAAGGTTCTTGGTATTCAGCGCCGATCCCGGATGGTTCGCACATCCATGAATGACATCCGCCTCGAAGCCGGTGATATTTTACTGGTGGTCGGCTCAAGCCTTCAAATCAATGCCCTTAGAATGAATAAAGATGTCCTATTAATGGAATGGTCCACCCGGGAAGTCCCTATCAGGTCAGACAGCTGGAAAGCACTCGGCGTTTTCATCGCCGTGGTTGCCTTTGCCGCGACCGGCATTGTGCCGATCCCGATCACGGCAACCTGCGGGGCCTTTCTGATGATTGCCCTTGGATGCCTGAATATCCGCCAAGCCAGCCGCGCGGTGGATCGCCGCATCTTTCTTCTGGTCGGGGCGGCCATTGCCATGGGGGTCTCTCTGCAGGCAACCGGCGGGGCATCCTATCTTGCACTAAGCCTGATCACACTGCTGGAGGGATCATCGGTCACCGTTACCCTGTCCGCATTCTTTCTGTTGATTGCTATATTAACCAATATGTTGAGTAACAATGCGACCGCTGTTCTTTTTACCCCCATTGCGATAAATATTGCCCATCAGCTGAATGTTGACCCGATGATCTTCGTCACCGCCGTTATTTTTGCGGCAAATTGTTCTTTTGCCACCCCAATGGGCTACCAGACCAATCTTCTGGTCATGGGACCGGGCAATTATAAGTTCAAGGATTTTATGAAAGTCGGCGTACCTTTAATCATTATTTTATGGCTGGGATATTCCCTGTTCGCCCCCTGGTATTATGGCCTATAATCATGAAGTGATCATTTCAAGCTTTATTTACTTTCGCGGCCTATTATATTATCTATTGTAAAAATATCTGCAGAAAGTGGAAAAGTGACCAATCAATCTTCTCAATTTCCGCGATTTTATGTAACCGCCCCCACCCTATGCCCCTATCTTGAGGGGCAAATGGAACGCAAAATTTTCACAGAGCTCAATGAGATAAATTCAGAGGATCTGCACGAATCATTGGCTAAGGTCGGTTTTCGCCGCAGTCAGGATATTGCCTATCGGCCCAGTTGCGATAGCTGCACAGAATGTAAATCTGTCCGTATTCCGGTCGCTTGCTTCAGGCCAAACCGTACCCAGCGTCGCCTGATCAACATCAATGCGGATATCACCCCCGAAGAACGGCCCCTGCGCGCAACAGAGGAACAATATGACCTGCTCCGAAAATATCTTGCCAAACGCCATGCGGGCGGCGGGATGGCCGATATGACATTTGATGAATATATCTGCATGGTAGAAACTAGCCCGGTCAACAGCACCCTGATGGAATATCGCTTGCCCTGTGATGGGGAAAGGGCCGGAAAGTTAATCGCAGTAACCCTCACCGATAAAATGAGCCGCAGTTTATCCATGGTCTATAGCTTCTTTGACACCCATAATGACTATCAGAAAAGAAGCCTTGGCACCTATATAATATTGGATCATGTGGCCCGGGCGCGCCAGTGCGCCCTGGATCATGTCTATTTGGGCTATTGGGTCAAGAACAGCCCCAAAATGGCCTATAAAAAGAACTTTCGCCCTCTGGAAATTCTTGGCTCCGAAGGCTGGTTGCTGGCCCCGCGACATAAGCCGCCATCGTCTTAACTATCCCCACTCAGTTGCGCGCTTGTCTTTATAGACAATATAATTATACTCTGCGTAAAATAGCTAATGATCATAAGGGCATCTGAATGAAACGTCGCATATTTCTGAAAACTTCCGCCGCTGCAGGTATCGGTGCCATGACCACTGCAGGCGGGGCAGCACCGGCCATTGCTTCTGGCAAAATAAAACTGAAAATGGTCACAACCTGGCCGAAAAAATTTCCCGGCCTTGGCACCCGGGCCGAGGAATTTTCCAGAGACGTTGAAACGGCCACCGATGGCCGAATTCGCATTAAAGTTTATGCGGCCAATGAATTGGTGCCGGCCCTTGGCGCATTCGATGCGGTGCAAGGCGGCAAAGCCGATATTTACCATGGGCCGGATTATTACTGGCAGGGCAAACATAAAGCATTTTCTTTTTTTACCGCCGTGCCTTTTGGTCTGACAGCCATTGAACTGAGCCAATGGATCAATTATGGCGGCGGCCAGGAATTATGGGATGAACTGGCCGCCGCCTTTAACGTCAAATCGCTGCTTTGTGCAACCACAGGCATCCAAATGGGCGGCTGGTATAAAAAAGAGATTAATACGATTGAAGACTTCAAAGGCCTGCGAATTCGCATGCCAGGCCTTGGCGGTGAGGTGATGAAACGGCTGGGCGCAACCCCGGTCACCAAAGCGGGCGGCGAAATATATCTGGCCCTCAGTCAGGGCAATATAGATGCATCGGAATGGGTTGGCCCATGGAATGATCTGGCTTTTGGCTTTCATAAAATCACTAAATATTATTATGCGTCAGCCTTTCATGAGCCGGGCGCGGGTATTGGTGCCGGGTTTAATTTGGATGTCTGGAACAGCCTGAGCAAAGCGGATCAGGCCATCATTACCGCTGTTGCTGGTGATCATTACCAGAAATCTCTGGTCGAATTTAATGCCCGAAATGCCATTGCTTTAAAATCACTGGTGGAAGACCATAGCGTGCAGATCAAGACATTCTCTGACGAGATTATGGACAGACTAGTTCATATTTCCGATGAACTCATGCAGGAAGTTGCTCAAAATGATGATCTGACACGGCGTATTTATAACAGTTATATGGACACCCGCCGGGCCGCTATGGCATGGGGAGGCCTCGCCGAAGAACCTTATTTGAAAGCCCGTCGATTATACGAAAATTTTGGTAAAAAACTGTGAATGCTGTGATCAATTTAACGCAGCAAATAACCCGCCGGATTGATCAATGCAGCGAATGGACAGGCCGGATACTCTCCTGGCTGACCCTGTTTCTGGTTCTCATGCAATTTTCCATCGTTATTGGCCATTATATCTTCCGCGAGGGGGCGATTTTCCTACAGGAAAGTCTGCTTTATATGCACAGTATGATTTTTCTGGGGGCCGCGGCCTATACCCTGCGCGTGGGCGGCCATGTCAGGGTTGATGTTTTTTACGGTCAGTTTCAAGAAAAAACCAAAGCCTGGGTTAACCTGATCGGCTGCCTGTTTTTTCTGTTGCCGATGACGATCCTTATTTTTTGGATGGCATGGCCTTATGTGGTCTCTTCTTGGGAGAATATGGAAGGCTCAATCGAATCCAGCGGTATTCAGGCGGTATATCTGTTAAAAAGCATGATCTTGTTTTTTGCTTTCACCCTGTGTCTGCAGGGCGTCTCCCTATTGCTTCATTCTATGCTCACCATTCTGAATGTTGAGCATCTGCCCGAAGATACGCCGGAGATATTATGATGGAACTGAATATCATTCTTGATTTATTGATGTTCCTCACGGTGATTATTCTTCTTATGGCTGGTTTTCCTGTGGCGTTTACCTTGGGCGGAACGGCGATATTATTTGTCGGCATTGGCCTGTATTTTGACGCCATCGACGGCGATTTCATCGGGCTGATCCCGGAACGTATGTTCGGCACCATGACCAATGATGTGTTATTGGCGGTTCCCTTGTTTATCTTCATGGGGGTGATGCTGGAAAGATCGAAAATTGCCGAAGAATTGCTGGAAAGCATGTCAAAACTTATGGGGCGCATTCCCGGCGGCCTTGGCATTTCGGTCACTATCGTTGGTGCGCTGCTGGCGGCCTCAACCGGCATTGTCGGCGCGACAGTGGTCACCATGGGACTGCTCAGCCTGCCAACCATGTTGAAAAAAGGCTATAGCCCTGCCCTTGCCTCTGGTGCCATTGCCGCCTCTGGCACATTGGGGCAGATTATTCCGCCGTCCATTGTACTGGTTCTGCTGGGCGATCAACTATCCTCGGCCTGGCAGACGGCACAACTCGAAATGGGCAATTGGGCGCCGGAACCGCTGTCGGTTGGCGACCTGTTTGCCGGCGCACTGATACCCGGCATGGCCTTGGTTGGATTATATATATTGTATCAGCTTGGCGTCGCCTTCTTCAGGCCGGACTTGTCCCCACCGGTGCGCCCAAATGACGATCAGGACCCAGTCAGCACGGCCCGGCTTTTAGCCGCCTTCCTGCCGCCCATATTCCTGATTGTATCTGTTTTGGGATCAATCATCAGCGGCATTGCCACCCCGACAGAGGCCGCCGCAGTCGGGGCCGTCGGTGCCATACTGCTGGCAGGTTACAAACTGAATCCCCATAAGTCCCGCCCTATATTGGCCGCCGCATTATCCCTTGCCGGACTTATCATCCTGACCAACCTGTTTGATTTACGCACAAACCGGGATGATGTCCCACTCGCCGATACCATTGGTTTTGGCCTTGCGCTTATGCTTACCGGCTGCGTTCTTTGGGGGATAATCACCGCATTATTTCGGGCATATGGCGAAGCAATCTTGCAGCATGTCATGCAGTCCACCACCCGCATAACGGCAATGATTTTCATGATTCTCATTGGCGCGGCCATGTTCTCTCTGGTCTTTAAAGGGTTTGAAGGTGATGTCTTCATCCATGACTTCCTGAGTAACCTGCCGGGCGGTAAACTCAGCGCACTGATCCTTGTGATGCTGGTGATGTTTGTGCTGGGTTTTTTCCTCGACTTTATTGAAATCACCTTTGTGGTCGTGCCGATCGTCGCACCTGTGCTGTTGATGATGGATATTAATCCCATATGGCTTGGCATTATGATGGCGATGAATTTGCAAACCAGCTTCCTCACCCCACCCTTCGGTTTTGCGCTTTTCTATCTGCGCGGGGTCGCACCGCCATCGGTCAGCACGGCGCAAATCTATCGAGGGGCCCTGCCCTACGTCTTGATTCAAATTCTCATGCTCATCATCCTGTGGCATGTCCCGGAAATGACCACATGGCTGCCAAGCGTATTATTTGGTTAACCGTCCTAAAGTAGGCCGCGCCAGTCATGACAAAAGTACATGTCTCACAGGATAATTAACCCATTGTAAAGACAGTGTATATTATATTAAAATTGAAACGAAACTCTTTCTTGCGAACAAAATTGGACGTGTAAAATTTTGCCCTGTTTATCGCAATATGGGGAACCATGAAATTGACAGAAACCGATAGTCAAAATAATGTCGTCCGTGGGCGCATCGTCAGCTACGGCTTTACCATGGCCCTCCTTTGCCTGTTGTTTTTTATATCACGTGACGTGACATGGCAGGGCAGTAATGAGCTTCATACAAGGATGGAGATCGTTGCGACTCTTTTGGCCTTTATGGTCGGCATCATGGCGCTTATCCGTTTTTACAGCAAAAAGAATAATTACATCCTCTTCATTGGTGCCGGTTTTATTGGTACGGCCGTGCTGGATGTTTATCATACCATCGTGACATCCGCTTTTTTTACCCCTTATCTTCCTGCTGATTTACCGGCCCTTATTCCCTGGAGCTGGGTTGCCTCCAGGCTTTTTCTTTCCCTGCTGCTTTTTCTAAGCTGGCTCGTGTGGAAATTAGAAGATGAAAAAGGCAAGACATATAACATTAAAGACATATATGTTTATGCCATGGTGGCTGTTTTAACGGTGCTATGTTTTCTGTTTTTCTCTCTCGCCCCTTTGCCGCGCCTCTATTATCCGGAATATATTTTTGGCCGGCCGGAAGAATTCATACCCGGGATTTTCTTTCTCTGTGCCTTGATTGGCAACTTAAGGAAAGCCGCGTGGAAAAATAGCACCTTTGAACATTGGCTTATCTTAGCCTTGATTGTCAGTGTGGCCAGTCAGTTTATCTTCATGCCCTTTTCTTTCGGTCTGTATGATTTTGATTTTGACATGGCCCACCTCTTAAAGAAGGCCACCTATATCTTCGTGCTTATCGGTCTGCTTTTCAGCATGTATAGAACCTTTAAAGAGGCAGAAGATAGCGCGACAAAATTAACCCAGACCAATGAGGCCTTGGCACAGGTAAATCTCAACCTGAGCCTAACGGCCAAAAAACGTAAAATAGCGGAACTGACAGCCCGAAAAAATGAAGTTAGACTACGGACAATTTTCGAAACAGTGTCTGATGGAATTATAACGACTGATCAGACCGGCAAGATTCTGGCCTTCAACTCAGGTGCAGAGATGGAATTTGGCTATCGGGCAAAAGAAGTTATCGGCAAGAATGTCAAAATTCTCATGCCCAATAATTTCGCCCGGCACCATGATGGCTATATGACCAAATCTCATGAAGAAAGCGGTATTTCAGCGATTGGCCGGCGGCGAGAATTGACGGGACTGCGCAAAGATAAAACCACATTTGACATGGATCTGACGATTAATGCGGTTATTGATGAAAATGGTGACAAAACAATCACCGGCATCATCCGCAATATCACACTTCAGAAGAGATCCGTTGATGATCTGAAAAAATCAAATGAGGAACTGGAACAGTTTGCCTATGTCGCCTCCCACGATTTAAAAGCGCCCTTGCGCGGCATTAAAAACCTGGCAGGTTTTATCCGGGAAGATGGCGGTGATGACCTTGACCCCGACACATTTAAAAATTTTGAATTATTACAAAACCGCATCTATCGCATGGAGCAGCTTTTGGATGATTTGCTGGCCTATTCCCGTGCTGGCCGAAAAAAATATTCACTTGAAACAATAGAATTAAAGAAATTTATCCCGGAAATTGTAACGCTCATTGCCCCGCCAGAAGGGTTTGACATTCAAGTTAAGGGTGTCTTAAGTTCAATACGAACGCTGCGGACACCGCTGCAACAGGTTTTGATGAATATCATGGGAAATGCAGTCAAGCACCATGACGAAACCAGTGGGAAAATTATGGTTACCGTTGGGGAAAGTGAAAAATTCATTGAATTTTCCATATCAGATGATGGCCCCGGTATTCTCCAGGAATTCCAGGATCGTATTTTTATCATGTTTCAAACATTGAAGCCCCGCGATGATATCGAGGGCAGCGGCATGGGATTGGCCATAGTTAGAAAAATTATCGAATCCATCGGAGGGACCATTGAAATTCATTCTAAAGATGGCATTCGCGGCACAAAATTTCTCATTTTCTGGCCAAAACAAATCCATAGGGAAGAGGCCATAAAAAATGACTGAGGCTAAAGCAAAAAATATACTTCTTGGGGCAGATACCCGTATGACAAAGAACAAACAGGACATACAAATTCTCGCTGTTGAAGATGATCAAGTGGACTATATGAAGCTTGAAAGAGCTTTAAGAAAATGTGACTTTAATGTCTCATTAGAGCGGGCCGATACCGTTGCCAAAGCAAAAGATTGTTTGGAAAAATCAACCTTCCAATGTATTTTTCTTGATTATCGGTTGCCTGATGGTACCGGACTAGAGTTTCTGTCTTCTCATGAATATTTAGCAAAAAAGAAGAATATCGTGGTCATTATGCTCACAGGAGAGGATGATATTTCAATTGCTGTAGAGGCCATGAAACAAGGCGCTCAGGACTACATCCCAAAAAATTCTATTTGTTCGGAAATTCTTGAAATTGTTATCAACAAAGCCATTGAAACCCTCGCCCTTGAACAGCAGATCACCCAGTATCAGGCACAAATCGAAGAATTGGCTTTCTTTGACACGCTGACAGGCCTGCCCAACAGATATGTCTTTGAGGATCGCCTGCAGCAATTAATCCGGATGGCCAAACGCAACAGCCATAATTTTATGGTTGGTATTCTGGATCTGGATAATTTTAAGACAATCAATGATAATTTGGGGCATCTGGCCGGTGACGCTGTTTTGAAATCAGTTGCCAGCCGTCTGGCGTCCATCATAAGAGATGGCGATACCATCGCAAGATTTGGCGGCGACGAATTTGTCCTCCTTCTGCCAGAAAATGACGTGCCAATAGATGTTGAAATTTTTTCAAAACGCATACTTGAGGCCGTGGAAGAACCGATACATATAGCGGACAAAGAACTTCACATTAGCATTTCCATCGGCCTGAGCAGTTTCCCAATTCATGGCAGAGAGAGTGATATTCTGATCAAACGCGCGGATGAGGCCTTATATCAAGTCAAAAAAACCGAAACCGGCCCACACTGGAAAATAGCCGACATCACACCATGACCTGTCAGGCCTCTGGCTTTATATTCTTAGCTTTGTTTCTCCCTCCAAAATAGCCCAGCGTTCATGATCGCACCATTTTCCGCCGATTTGCAAATATTTGGGGCTGAAGCCTTCTTTTCTGAAACCCAGTTTTTGCACCAATTTTATCGACGGGGTGTTCTCCGGCTGGATATTGGCTTCCAGACGGTGCAGCCCTAGATCCTCAAAAGCATATTTCAGCACAAGCCCCATGCCTTCTGTCATATAACCCTTGCCTGCATAAGCCGCATCACCGTAATAACCAAGGCTGGCCATACGCATTGGGCCAAGCAGAATATTGTTGATATTAATCACACCCACGAGACTATTCGTCTGCAAATCAATGATGAAACAGCCCTGAAGCACACCGCGCTTAATGCGTTTCAAATAATGATCATAATATTCCTGTTTGAAAGAATGATAAACCCAGGGCTTGTGATAGGATTCATTACGGGTCAGAAAATCCTGATACATAGCCATTTTTTGCCGTGTTGGAATTTCGATGTAACATCTTTCGCCAACATGTAATGCACTGCGAGGGGCAATGATATTTATCATTGGCTCACCCGGTCAAACTTTAAGAAAATTTGTTGGTGGTTGGAAAACCGTGAGGCGGCATTCGGCCTACGGCACCGCGGCGACCAAGCCATGTGCTGAAGTCGCCTTCCGTGCGGGTCTTGCTGCCTTTCATCGGCCAGCTCAAGCCTTCATCGCCGTTAAAGGAGATAATATCGCCCAAATGTGCGCCTTTATATTTCTGCAACACAGCCCCCCGGCCCCGATTCATCTGGGGCATTTGATCGAGCGGAAAAACCAGCATCTTTCGGTTTGTACCAATGATCGCCACGTTATCATGCGTATCCTCAATGATCCTGCAGACGGCAATTTTATTTTTACCCTCCTCAATATTCATGACCTGCTTGCCGTTCTTGGTACTGGCAATGATATTATCCGCCGCCAGCATGAACCCCCGTCCCGCTATAGAGGCCAGCAACAGTTTCTTCCCCGGTTGATGCACAAACAGGGCAACGATTTCATCTTCATTCGGCAGATCAATCATTAAACGAACCGGCTCGCCATGACCGCGCCCGCCAGGCAGTTTATCGCAGCCGAGTGTATAAAAGCGGCCATTACTGGCCACCAAAATCACTTTATCCGTGGTCGAGGCGGCAAAAGCGAATTTAGCCGCATCGCCGTCCTTATATTTAATTTTGTCATCAATCGCCACATGCCCCTTCAAGGCCCGAACCCAGCCCTTTGCCGAACATATCACTGTGATCGGCTCTTTTTCAATCATGGCTTCGACGGGAATAATATCAATGACAGGCGCATCGGAAAAGACCGAACGGCGCGCACCAAGGGTGGTCTTGGCCCCAAATTTCTTGTTTATATCCTTGATTTCCTCTGCAACCTTTTGCCAGCGTAATTCTTCGCTGGCCAGAAGTTCCATCAGAGTGGCTTTTTCAGCCTCAAGGGCGGAAAATTCGGTACGGATTTCCATTTCTTCCAATTTGCGTAAAGAGCGCAGCCGCATATTCAATATGGCTTCCGCCTGCAGATCAGTCAGCTTGAAACTGGTCATCAGGAAGGGCTTGACCTCATCCTCTTCACGGATGATGCGGATCACCTCATCCAGATTAAGATAAGCGATCAGATAACCGCCCAAAACTTCGAGGCGATGCTCAATTTTGCCAAGACGATATTGCGACCGGCGACCCAAAACCACTTGCCGATGATCAAGAAAAGCCTGCAAAACCTCCCGCAGAGACATAACGCGCGGTAGCTTTCCGCCCTCGAGCACATTCATATTGAGCGAAATACGGCTTTCAAGATCCGTCAATCGGAACAGGCTTTCCATCAGAACTTCCGGCGCGACCGTGCGCGACTTCGGCTCCAGAACGACCCGGATATCCTCACTGGATTCATCGAGGATATCGGCCAGAATCGGCAGTTTTTTCTGATACATCAGGTCGGCAATACGTTCAATCAATTTGGATTTTTGAATCTGATAAGGGATTTCCGTGATCACGATCTGATACATGCCGCGCCCGGTTTCCTCCACTTCCCATTTGGCCCGAAGCCGGAAACTGCCCCGGCCCGTCTCATATGATTTTACGATGCTTTCACGTGGCTCGACAATTGTGCCGCCGGTTGGAAAATCCGGCCCATTGATATAACTGACGAGTTTTTCGATCGAGGCATTGGGAAATTTAATTAGATGCAACAAGGCATAACATATCTCGCCGACATTATGGGGCGGAATATTGGTCGCCATGCCTACGGCAATACCGCTCGCCCCATTGGCCAGAAGATTGGGGAAATTGGCCGGCATAACCACCGGTTCTTCTTCTTCCCCATCATAGGTTTCCCTAAAATCAACCGCGTCCTGGTCAAGCCCCTCCATCAAGGCGGTGGCAACGGCGGTCATCCGCGCTTCGGTATAACGCATGGCAGCGGCATTATCCCCGTCAATATTGCCAAAATTCCCCTGACCATCCACCAAGGGATAGCGCACGGCAAATTCCTGCGAAAGGCGCACCATGGCATCATATACCGACTGATCGCCGTGAGGGTGATATTTACCGATCACGTCGCCGACCACACGGGCGCATTTCTTAAAACCGGTCTCTGGATTTAACTTTAATTGCCGCATGGCAAAAAGCAGGCGACGATGCACCGGCTTCAATCCATCACGCACATCGGGTAATGATCGGGACATGATGGTTGACAGGGCGTAGGAAAGATAACGGTCCCCCAGCGTATCGCCGAGGGCCACGTCAAGGACATTATCATTTGTTTCGGATGTATCGCTCATGGTCAGACTATAACAATAAAATAATCTCGTGCCACAAGATATACAGATTTAGGTTATTTTTTTGCGTCTCGATTATTCTATATTAACAACCTTCAACATTTTTGATATTTCGCTATTCTGACCCACATTAAATTTAAGGCGAAGAATGCCGTCTTCATTACCAAGTATGTCTGCTGTGGCCCCTAAATCACACCCTTCCAGCGTAAAATAGATCCCATCGCCAACGCTAGCTTCACTGTCCACATTAATAGCAGCGCCAGTACGGCTGACATCTTTAATATTGCCCGATAGCTGCTTGCCATTCCATTCAAGCGTACAATTTACTTTTGGCTGCGGCTTAATGCGCTCGGCAACACGCCGATTGAATACTTCATAGCCTCTTAAATTCCCCATTATTTCTATAACTTTACCGGATAAAACCTGTGTTGCACTTGACACGGCAAGTGATTCTTCTGCCACCTCTTGCGCTGTCGTGCTGCTTACATCCGCTTTATCGGCGACCGTCAATATATCGGTTGATGACATCCGCGTGGCCTCTGCGGCTTCCTGAACATTATTACTGATTTCCTGCGTTGCCGTCAGCTGTTCCTCTGCGGTTGCGGCAACAGATTTGGATATTTCACCGGATTCGAGTATAACCGTGCCAATTTTATCCATGGCCAATGTGGTTTCTTCTGCCATCTTCTGGATTGTAGTAATCTGTGCGTCAACACGATTGGTCGCTTCAGCTGTTTGGGTCGCCAGGCTCTTCACTTCCGATGCCACAACCGCAAACCCCTTGCCGGCCTCCCCCGCCCGGGCGGCTTCAATAGTCGCATTTAACGCCAGAAGGTTGGTTTTCGAGGCAATTTCTTTAATCATGCTGGCAATATCGCCGATTTCTTCGGCGGCCGTTGCCAGGCTTTTTACAATTTGGCTGGTTTGAGTAACTTCTTTTTCTGCCTGAATGACTGTGTTTCTGGATGAGTCAACCTGCCGGAAAATTTCTTGTGCTGATGCGGACATTTCTTCAACCGCCGCTGCGCAGGATTCAACATTGTTGGTGGCCGTGCTGGAGGTTTCAACCACGCCTCTGGCCTGGCTGGTCACTTCCCCGAGATTGATGGACATATTTTCGGATTTCGACCGCATATTTTCGCTGCTTGCCTGAACAATATCCACGGCGTCCTTGACCTCACGTTCCAGATTATCGGCCAGCGCAATCATTTCCTCTTTACGGCTTACTTCGCTTTGTGCCATTACTTCCTGCGCGGTATTTGTGATACTGGCCCCCCTCCTGAAATCACCAAGCATTCCGCGCTCGATGAAAATACGGAAAAATTTTCCTTCCGCGGCATATTCCAGCGTCGCGCCAGTTTCACGCACAAAAGCATCTATCATATCAATGGCTTTATTCATGGACGAAAGGGTTTCGGTAAGCGGGCCAAATTCATCCCAATGGATTATCCGCGCGGTTAAATCACCTTTTGCAACCCGGGTGGCAACCTGATGAATTTGCTCAAAGGTATTTTTGTATAAAGCGACCTCATTACGCAATTGATCTAATTCGTCATGCGTTGCTGCGCCCGCCAAACTGCTTTCGTTCGTCGATTTTTTTCGTATATTTAACATAATTATCCCCTAAATGACCAAACATACTCATCATATGTCTGCCCTTGTTCGTCCAAAAAATCATACAATAGAGCAGAGCTCGCTTCTTGCCCCTCTTTTGAATTTGCGTGTTTCTTTTCCTCGCTCGTCAATTTTTTATAAAGCGCGGAAATTTTTTCAATACTGCCCGCAGGCGGAAAACGTCGATTTGAGTGATAGCCGTTAATCTGGCCTTTCTCATCATAACTTGGGGTAACATGCGCTAAAACCCAATAATATTTTCCGGTTTTTGACATATTCTTGACAAAGGCGAAGATTTCCATCCCGGCCTGAATTTTATCCCACAGCAGCTTAAAGATGGCGCCGGGCATATCAGGATGCCGAATAATATTATGGGGTTTGCCAATGACGTCTCGCGTTGTCATTTCAGCAACGCGGCAGAAAACATCATTAGCGTAAACCAGCTTGCCCTTCAAATCCGTCTTGGATACGATTATTTCTTCCTCGCCAAAACTTATGGCTTCATCAACAGGTGTTATCGAACGTATAGTCATTATAATAGTCCCCTTTTATAGTTGCTCAATCTATGCAACAGATCATGACACTATGCCATTGTGCCTATATAATATGATATTCATAAAATATTGGTTAATTTTGATTAATTATAATTTTTTTCTTCTTGCCATACCCAAGGCAAATAAAAAAAACACCACCAACAAGTGCCTGACTTGATGCAACAATAGAAAAGATGTATCAAAATAATAGTAAAAGTTATCGAAGAATATATATGAGGCCGTGCCATGAAAAATCCAAGAGATGTCAAAACGATTGATGAGGCCAAGAAGATTGTCACTGCACGCAATCTGAGCCATGTGAAAGTCGGTATTTTTGATATTGACGGTATCATGCGCGGTAAATATATGCGTAAAGATAAATTCTTTGCAGCCCTTGAAGGCGGCTTTGCCTTCTGTGACGTTGTACTCGGCTGGGATTCAAAAGATCAGCTATACGATAATGTCACTTATACCGGTTGGCACAGCGGATACCCCGATGCGCCGGTGCGCATCATCCCGGAAAGCTGCCGCGAAATTCCCCACGAAGATAATATGCTGCTGTTCATTGGTGAATTCACCGATCAGGCAGCGACCATCTGCCCGAGAAATTTACTGAAACGGGTTATCAAAAAAACGCAGGACATGGGTTTTGAGGCTTATGCCGCGCTGGAATATGAATTTTTTTTGTTTAAGGAAACGTCAGAGAGCGTGCGGGAAAAAGGCTTTAGAAACCTCGAACCATGGACATCAGACTGGTGCGGTTATTCTGTATTACGCAATTCGGTACATGCGGACTTTTATCACAAAATTCTGGACATGTCAGAAGCTATGGATTTCCCGATAGAAGGACTTCATACGGAAACCGGGCCGGGCGTTCTGGAGGCTGCGATCACCGTAGATTCAGCCGAAAATGCCGCCGATAAAGCTGCTCTATTCAAAACTTTTATCAAAGTCCTGGCCCAAAGAAATGATCTGATGGCGACATTCATGGCCAAATGGTCCATGGATTATCCCGGCCAAAGCGGTCATATACATCTGTCTTTACGCCATCATGACGGCACGAAGTCAGCTTTTTATGACCCTGATCAAAAACATTGCATGAGTAAGATTCAGCGTCATTTCCTCGCAGGACAGCAACGTTTAATGCCAGAATTCCTCTGTCTTATTGCCCCGACCATCAACAGCTACACGAGATTGATTCCCGGGGCTTGGGCGCCGACCGACGCCACATGGGGGGTTGAAAATCGCACAACAGCCCTGCGCATCATCAAAGGCTCCGAGAAATCTCAACGGGTGGAATATCGCCTGGGTTCTGCGGACGGCAACCCCTATCTTACCTTAGCCGCCGCCCTGGCCTCTGGCCTGTATGGCATCATCAATGAATGGGAGCCAGAGCCTCAGGTGATCGGCAATGCCTATGAACAGACGCACCCGGCCCATCTGGCCCTGCCCAAAACATTGTGGGAAGCGGCCCAGAAGCTGAAAAACTCTACCGCCGCCCGCACGCTTTTTGGCGCCGAATTTGTCGATCATTTTGCCGCCACGCGCGAATGGGAAGTGCGCGAATATCGCAAACATGTCTCCGATTGGGAAATGAACCGCTATTTCGAGCTTATATAAAACATTACCCGATCATAACTTCTTACTTGAAAGACATGCATGACCCGACGTCAAAAAACATTCAGTCCAATTGATGGCTCACTTTATATTGAGCGCGACTATGCCAATGCCCATCAGATTCAGGTGGCTCTGGGAAAAGCACAGAAGGCGCAAATTCTGTGGCAAGACACCTCTCTGGATGAACGTAAGACCTTATGTCAAAAAGCTGTTGAGACCTTTGTCGCCAATAAAGATCAAATCGCCGAGGAATTATGTTGGCAAATGGGGCGGCCCATTCGTTATGCCGCGGGTGAAGTCAATAGTTTCGAGGGCCGGGCCAACCATATGATTTCGATAGCTGGCGCCGCCTTGGCGCAGATTGAGGTCACAGACAAACCCGGCTTTATCCGCTATATCCGCCGCGAGCCAGTCGGGGTGGTGCTGGTGATTGCTCCATGGAATTTTCCGCTGCATACGCCAATCAACGTCATTATCCCGGCTATCTTGGCCGGTAACAGTGTCATCCTCAAACATTCACCCCAGACGCCGCTCTGCGCCGAACGCATTCATGAGGCCTTTCGGACGGCGGGCCTGCCGGACGGCCTATTCCAGTTTCTGCATATGACTAATGAAACGACGGAAGCCATGATAAAATCCGCACCAATTAATTTTGTCGCCTTCACCGGGTCGGTGCCTGTCGGGGTAAAAATTGAAAAAACCGCCGCAGGTCGTTTTATCGGCGTTGGTCTGGAACTGGGCGGTAAAGACCCCTGTTATGTCCGCGCCGATGCCGATCTGGATCATGCAGTAGAAAATACCGTCGACGGTGCTTTTTTTAATTCCGGGCAATCTTGCTGCGCTATTGAACGGCTATATATTCATCAAGACTGCTATGACGCCTATCTGCAGAAATTTATCGTCCTGGTGAATAAATATCAATTGGGCCGGCCCGATGACCCGGATACCACATTGGGGCCACTTGTGAATGCCTCAGCCGCCGCCTTTGTGCGTGATCAAATAAAGGATGCCCTGGCCCAGGGCGCCATACCACAAATCAACGTCAAAGACTTCCCCGCCGATCAGGAAGGCAGCCCCTATATGGCCCCTCAGGTGCTGACCAATGTCAATCATACAATGCGGCTGATGACCGAAGAAAGTTTTGGCCCAGTGGTCGGGATTATGAAAGTTGCTTCTGATGAAGAGGCCGTGAAGCTCATGAATGATAGTGCCTATGGCCTAACCGCATCCATTTTCACCAAGGATATTAATCGGGCAACCCTTCTCGGGCAGCAGATAGAAACCGGTACATTCTTTGTCAACCGCTGCGATTTTCTGGACCCGGAACTGGCATGGACCGGGATCAAGCATAGTGGCCGGGGATGCAGTTTATCCATTTTAGGGTTTGAAGCCGTTACCCGGCCCAAGTCTTTTCATATCAAAACAATATTATAAGAGTTAGAGCCAGAAAATGACCCTATTCAAGGCCAATTGGAATTACCCCAGCAACATACGTATCGGTGCCGGACGCATCAATGAACTGGCTGAAGCCTGCAAAAATTTGGGCATGAACGCACCGCTGTTGGTCACTGACCCTGATCTTGCCGTCCTGCCCATGGTGGCTCATGCTATCGCCCACTGTGAGAACGCCGGTCTGCACTGCGGCCTGTTCAGTGCTATTCAAGCCAATCCAACCGGCCAAAATGTTGCAGCAGGCGTCCGTGCCTATCAATCCGGCGGCCATGATGGGGTGATTGCTTTTGGCGGCGGCTCCGGACTTGATGCGGCCAAAGCTGTCGCACTTATGGCCCGGCAAACGCGGCCATTATGGGACTTTGAAGATATTGGCGATAACTGGCTGCGGGTTGACGAAGCGGCCATGGCCCCCGTTATAGCGGTGCCGACCACAGCAGGAACCGGATCAGAAGTCGGCAGAGCTTCATTGATTATTGATACGGAACATCAGGTAAAAAGAATTATCTTCCATCCGAAAATGCTGCCAAGTCTGGTCATACTGGATCCGGAACTGACGGTGGGGTTACCGGCAAAGATAACCGCCGCCACCGGTATGGATGCCTTGTCCCATAATCTGGAGGCTTTCTGCGCGCCTTCATATCACCCTATGGCGGAGGGTATCGCTATGGAAGCGATCCGGCTGATTATGGATTATCTGCCCCGGGCCGTTGCCGATGGCTCCGATATGGAAGCCCGAACCCAAATGCTGGTCGCCTCATCAATGGGGGCCGCCGCCTTTCAGAAGGGATTGGGCGCCATGCACGCCATTGCCCATTCTTTGGGCGCTATTTATGACGCTCACCACGGTTTACTCAATGCCATCCTGATGCCCTACGTCCTGAAAGCCAACAGAGCGTTGATCGAAGAGCGCATCCAACGACTGGCGCGTTATTTAGCCCTGGAGGATTGCAGCTTTGACGGTTTTATGACCTGGGTGCTGGATATGCGCCGGCAATTAGGCATACCCCATAATTTATCAGCCATTGGCATAGACGATTCTCAGGCCGTGCGCGTGGGGGAAATGTCAGCAGCAGATTCCGCAGCGGGCGGAAATCCAATAAAATTTACCGCCGAACAATATACTAAAATCTTCACCGACGCCGTTAAAGCCACGGCATAATATCATAGCCCACTCCGTAATGAAGACCTGCGCAAAGAAATGGAATCCATAGGCACAAAACCGGGCACACTACCAACGGATTATGAGAAAAGTGATTCTATCTAACACCCTAAATATAAAGAAAAATTGGCGTGCCCCAGCGGACGAAGTTCGAACTTTTCAAAAAACCGGGTGAGGCTTCGAACGCCACAGCCTTGAGCGCGTTTCATGTGAGCACAGCCCCCAACACCGGCTTTAATAACAATCAAGGGGCTGAGCGGAGCGGAAACAAAAAAATTATGGTGCGCCCGGCAGGATTCGAACCTGCGACCTACGGATTAGAAGCTTGTTTTTAAAGGATTTTTTAGAATATGATACGGAATTTTGGTGCAGTTTTAGTGCAGGTTATTTACTGTAATTCCAGAAATATAGGTCATATTGTCATAAACACCATTATAGTGTCAAGAAATTAAAAATAGACTACCTCTTTTTTTTCTCAACCTGTCTTTAAATATATTCTCCCTTCCCACTACAGAGAGATTTACCTGTAGATCAAGGCTATTTTTATACGATTATATATACATATATTATACCTTTAATGATAGTTTATGTTGATTTATTTTTATTCATGTCATAATATCGTGCCGTGAGATCAAAATGACGGTAAATATTATGAAACTTCAGGACGCCAGAAAATTATTAGAGGGTTTCGATCAGAAAGGCATCAGTGTTTATACAATTGCTTCTTTAAAAAAGATCATGGGCAACCCTCCTGAGCAAACCTTTCACAAAACACTCAAGCGTTTAGTGAAAGAGGAGGTGCTGATTAAGGCCGTCCGAGGAATTTATGTATATGCCTATGCCTATGCAGCCGATAGCGACAGCTATACTTTGCAACATATTGCACGCGCCATGAGACAAGGTGAATATCTTTATCTTAGTATGGAGAGTGTCTTGTCAGAAGCTGGTTACATCTCCCAAATCCTGATTGACCGAATTACAGTGATGACCACCGGACGGGAGGGAACACACCACACTCCATTTGGTGTGATCGAATTTGTCCACACGAAAAGATCATTGAACGATACTTTGCCTTATTTGAAAAAAGGCAACGGGGGTCTCTTGGAAGCCACCGCCCCTATTGCCTGGAGAGACCTGAAAAGGGTCGGACGTAACATTGATATGGTGCAAAATGTACCAGAGTTGGAAATGGGATATGGACTTCAAACAACTTGCTGATGAAGCCATGAAAGAACTGGGCCATTCAAATATGCGCCCTGTTATTGAAAAAGAACTTTTGCATTATGAAATTTTACAAGCTCTGAGCTCGGCAGGGTTGCTGAATGAATTAACTTTTCAGGGCGGAACCTGCTTGCGATTGTGTTATGGCTCCAACCGCTATAGCGAAGATTTGGACTTTGTGGGCGGAAGAGGTTTTGTATCCACAGATATGAAAAATATCCAGAACTGCATTCATCAATGGATTACAAAAAAATATAACCTTCCTATCACCGTTGAGGAGCCTAAAAATTTACGCAAAGCTCCCGATTTCGACAAAGTTCACGTTGATGTCTGGCAGATCAAAATTGAAACAGCGCCAGAGCGAAGAGATCTGAAACGTCAGATGATCAAAATTGAAATCGCAAATATCGAGGCCCTGACAAAAGAATATATGCCCCTTCTCACAAATTATACGGCCCTACCTGAACAGAGTTTTGAATTATATCCCGTGCAAAGCCTACAAGAAATACTATGTGATAAACTGATCGCATTGGTAAATTCCACTAAATACATCAGGTACCGTGATCTATGGGATATTGCCTGGCTCGCAAATACAAAAAATGTGACGTATGACCAGAAGCTTGCCCGTCTTATCACCCATAAAATCACCGATTATCATATTGAGAATTATGGCTTACTCGTCGAAAACTTTTTGGAACATCTTCATGAGCATGTCATGGGTAAAGAGTTTAGAGATCAGATGACCCGTTTTCTGCCAATCCAGCTGCTAGAAGGCAGTTTTGAAAAAAGAGGATTTCTTCAATATCTTGAAAGGATCGTCGGTGAACAATTAGATGCGGCACGGAAAAGCATTAAGGACGCCCCTAAATCATCCTCTCCGTTCACCATGTGAACCTGTTTCAGCGCCCGCTTTATCCAATAATCCTTTCAAACGGCCAGCTCCACCTTCAGCCCTATTCGATCGTGATTTAAAAAATTTAATGGCTTTTTCTGAGCTGCGGCTATGCCAATGCCTATATCTGTATCAATATTTTATGCCGGACGATGATTATTCCTCCCCATTTAAGGACTGAGCAATTTTTTCAGATATATGGATCAAGCGTCTGCGGCCTCCGAAAGGTTTTACAGAGGACCGTCCTGGTGGTGATGGAAAGATGCTGCTAACAGATCGTTACCTGACTGAATCCCTTCTGCTCGGATATAGTTGTTTGCCCTTTCACAGGCATATGTCTGATGTCGCCATAAAGACCGTTCTTGAAAATGCCGGCGAATCAGCGTAGTCGTCCCCATGTTCGTCATAAATTGCAGGCTTATGAAGAACGGTTGCAATCGCTCTATGAACAGAATTTGGGTCTTCCTCGTCGGGAACGGCGGACTGTCTTAAAGCTGTATGAACAGTTAGTAGAGGAAGGTTATACGCTGTCGCTACGACATGTGGAAGACCTTCTATTCGAACGTGGCTAGATATTTGTCACGAGACGGTCCGTCTGTGGTGGAACCGTTTTGGCCCCGCATTGGCTGCAAAGATAAGAAAGAAACGTGTTTCATATCCCAAGCAACATTCAAATTGGCGGTGGCACATTGATGAAGTCTTCGTCAAAATCGGAGGTAAAACCCACTATCTATGGCGTGCCGTCGATCATGAAGGTGAAGTCCTTGACGCCGTTGTAACAAAACGACGTGAAAAGAAAAAGCCGCGCTGAAAGTGTTAAGGTCTCTCATTAAGCGCTATGGACGACCGATGGCTATCGTCACAGATAAGCTCAGGTCTTATAAAGCTGCCATGAAAGAACTAGATTGCCAAAACAAGCAAGAAGCCGGAGGTCGATTAAACAATCGGGCTGAGAATAGTCACCTACTTTCCGACGACGGGAATATGCCATGCTGGGTTTTCGAAAAGAAGAAACCCTTCAAAAGTTCACCTCTATTCATAGTCAGATATACAATCATTTTAACGGAGAACGGCACCTCGTAAACAGACAGACATTTAAGAAATTTCGTTCAGAATCTATGACTGAATGGCGTAGAATAGTGGCATAAGACATTTGTGTTTAAATGCTAATTCGACCAGTTTCAGTTTCCTTTGACAGTGCCGCATCTCAGTCTTTATAAAAATATCCTGTTCCTAAAGTGCATATGATAAGACATAACAACCCTTGAAATGTCCGATCACAACCTAATGTCCGCCCGCTGCTCCCTATTCATTCAATTTCTCCACCAGCCAGGTCATCATATCGGGATGGGCCGAATTCATATAGTTTGGAGCACAATGGGGGGCTAAACCCATCAACCAGGTTTCACTATTGCTCGCGGCTTCCTCCACCAGTTTGATATCAGACTTAGATACAACAGTGTCACGGGTGCCATTGACAATTAACAAGGGAATATGGATGGTTTTTTCGCCACTGCCAACAACACCTTGCTCGATTAATGAAAAGGATTTCGCAACACTGTTGAACTCACTTTGTGTTTTAGGATCAAGCTTAGCAGGATCAGATAAAAGCTCTGGGTCAAAACCCATTCGACGTACGGCTGAGGATATCATTGCACCAGAGGGACTATGTAATACTCTGGGCATTTCCTCCAATGGAACCTGAAAAGCCGAATGAACTAATCCACAGTGATTAATAGCAGCTTTCAGGCGCTTGTCTTCTGCAGCCATCCTGACCGCATAATAACCCCCAAAACTACCCCCGATAAGACCTACGCGGCTATAATCATAATCGCCGCTTTCTTCAAAAAAATCCAAAATACGTTTGTGTAATTTATGAGAATCTGGGCGTGCAAACCAATCCATACTCTCGCCTGTTCCCGCAAGGTCAAAAGTCACAACGGCTATTCCTTCTGCCGCTAGGGTCTGGGTCGTCGAATTACTACCTTCTTTTGAACCATCAGTCCCACCTGTATAAAGTACCAATGGAGGCTTCTTGACACCCTTTGGTTTATAGAGATGAGTGATAATTTCCTTACCCTCGAACGGGATTTTTACCAAGACAAAGGGATGTGCTAGATGATTATTAATTTTATAGGCAATGTCACGGAAACGCATGTATGATTTGCGCTCAGATGGCGTGTAATTTCCTGGCATATAACCCATGCCATATAATTTTACTGCCCCATGATATTTTTTAAGCGCCTTTTCAATTTCACCATTTTTGGCAAAACTATCCCCAAGTGATTCATAATATTCCCCGATAAGCCGCCATTCATATGACCAAACACCGGGTCCGTCACCTTCAAGACGCTTTATTTTTGCCAATGTGGTTTCAACAATGGGTCGATTACCTGTCGCAGAAACCAACCCGCCAATGCGACCCTCAGAGACCTGAAGTTTGCCATCCAAGGACATGGTTTGCGCATTTGCCTGTGGCACTATACCTACGCCTGCCAAAATCATACCTATTATTACATGGCTGAATATACTTTTGATCATCATGAAGAATTTCCTATATCTCATTTATAAAATTATAATCACTTGAGCATTTATTTTTATACCTCAATCACTCAAATATTACCTCCCAAATAGGAGGGGGTGAATATTTCCCCTCAAATCCTTTTTATACCACCCCTCCAAAGAGAGGGTTTTATTTCTGCCACCCCACTTAAGTATAACTCTATTGAGAATAACTAAATGCGTTTACAGGAATTGATTATATGGCTAAAAAACTTTATCCCAATTTACTGGCCCCCCTTGATCTGGGTTTTACCGCATTACGCAACCGCGTATTGATGGGGTCAATGCACACCGGACTGGAAGAGGTTTCAGATGGAGTTCAGCGTTTGGCCGCATTCTACGCAGAGCGTGCCAAAGGCGGCGTTGGCCTGATTGTCACTGGTGGATTTTTCCCTAACCTACAAAGCGGTGCTGCTTCTAATTCAACGGGTTTCAGTACAGATCATGAGGTTCAGTCACATAAATTAATCACAAGTGCCGTCCATAATGCGGGGGCTAAAATCTGTATGCAGATATTGCACACAGGCCGTTATGCCTATAATAACAACCCCATAGCCCCTTCGGCCATACAGGCACCTATTAATCCGACCGTACCCTCTGCTGCCACAGAACAAGAAATCGAGCAGCAGATAGAGGATTTTGTCAGCATGTCAGTCAGAGTACAAAAAGCTGATTATGATGGTGTTGAAATCATGGGGTCAGAAGGCTATTTCCTCAACCAATTTACCGCAAAACGCACCAACCACAGGACCGACATCTGGGGCGGAAGTTATGAAAACCGTATGCGCCTGCCTGTGGAAGTCGTACGGCGTGTTCGCGAGGCGGTTGGTGAAAAATTTATCATTATCTTCCGTCTGTCCATGCTGGACCTGGTTGAAGGTGGCAGTAATTTTGATGAGATTGTCACGCTGGGCAAGGCCATTGAAAAGGCCGGAGCAACAATTATTAATACGGGTATTGGCTGGCATGAGGCGACCATTCCTACTATTGCCACCAAAGTACCACGCGCAGCATTCACCTGGGTGACAGAAAAGTTTCGCAAGGAACTATCCGTACCCGTCATTACTTCCAACCGTATTAACACACCGGACGTGGCCGAAGAAGTTCTTGCGCGCGGCGATGCCGATATGATCTCTATGGCCCGTCCTTTCCTTGCCGACCCATATTTCCTCACTAAGGCGGCAGAAGGAAGAAGTGATGAAATCAATACTTGTATTGGCTGTAATCAGGCCTGCCTTGACCATGTTTTCAGCAGAAAAATAGCCAGTTGTCTGGTTAATCCCCGCGCCTGTTTCGAAACAGAAATAGACATTAGTCCCACCACACAAGTTAAAAAACTGGCTGTGGTCGGTGCTGGCCCCGCTGGTCTTTCTTTTGCCACTATAGCGGCAAAACGGGGACATAATGTGACACTTTTTGATTCAGCAGATCAAATCGGCGGCCAGTTTAACATTGCCAAACAGGTGCCGGGCAAAGAAGAATTTTATGAAACCCTGCGCTACTATAAAAAACAGATAGAGCTTACTGGTATTGACCTTCACCTTAATAGCAAAGTGGATGCCGAATTCCTTAACAACGCAGACTTTGACGAGGTAATTGTTGCCACAGGCATCACCCCCCGCATCCCTGATATTGAAGGGATTAAGCATCCTAAAGTTCTTAATTACATTGATGTTCTGAAGCACCACGCACCTGTTGGTAAAAAGGTAGCTGTTATTGGGGCGGGCGGCATTGGTTTTGATGTCTGTGAATATCTAGCTCATAACGGCAAGGCCACAAGTCAGAATATCGAAGCATTTATGGCGGAATGGGGTGTAGATATGACGCTGAAAGCCAGGTCAGGGATAGAAGGCATAAAACCCAAAATATCAGCATCCCCCCGAGAAATTTATTTACTTCAGCGCAAAACTTCAAGAGTTGGAAAGAGTCTTGGTAAAACCACGGGCTGGATCCACCGCATTGGCCTGCTCAACAAAGACGTAAGAATGATCGCAGGTTGTCATTATGAGAGGATTGATGATGCTGGATTGCATATAAGGATTGACGGGAAAGCTATAATTCTGGATGTGGATAATGTCATTCTCTGCACTGGACAGGAGCCATTGCGGGAAATCACGGTATCGCTCTCCAACCCCTACCATTTAATTGGCGGTGCCGATGTGGCCACTGAACTGGATGCTAAACGCGCCATTGATCAGGGTACACGTCTAGCAGTAACCATATAGGAGTTGTATATTTCCATGCGACGGCGCATCAATCCCACTGAAATTAGTTGCTGAAGCAATTCGGAATGGGAAGAATAGGGTCTACAGATTGCCGCGTTTCAATTCTTCTACCGCATAATGGGCGGCCCTTGCCGTCAGAGCCATATAGGTGAGCGACGGGTTTTGATTACCTGATGAGGCCATGCATGAACCGTCCGTGATAAATAAATTTGGAATATCATGGGCCTGATTATGGGCATTCAAGATAGAAATATTAGCATCACTACCCATCCTTGCCCCACCCATTTCATGAATATATTCACCGGGAACCACTTTTTTGTCATAGGTTTCAATATCAGTAAATCCAGCTGAATCAAGCATTTCTGCGGCTGATTTTACCATGTCTTTTCTCATGGCACGTTCGTTATCGCTCCAATCAGCACTAAAATGTAGCGCGGGAATACCCCACGCGTCCTTCACATCTGGGTTTATGCGCACATGATTTTCATAGCGCGGCAAACATTCCCCTGCCCCACTTAATCTCATTTGCCACGGGCCGGGGTCACGAAGCTCAGCCTTAAGGCTTTCACCAATCCCCACTTGGTCAATGCCCCGTGACCAACCCATTTGCCTACCCTGTCCACCCATCTGATACCCTCGCAGGAAATCTAGATTCTCTGTTCCCGCGCCAATATTTCGAAAGCGCGGCACGATAATTCCATTGGGGCGATAACCGCTAAAATAGCGGCTGTCCACACCGTCCATCATGCCCCGTGCGCCGGCTGCAAAATGGTGATCCATGATGTAGCGACCCAAAACTCCGCTGGAATTTGCCAGGCCGTCTGAAAAACGCGGTGTAACGGAATTAAACAATAAGCGCACCGTTTCAAAGGCTGAGGCGCAGACAAAGATAATTTTACTGAAGTATTCGCGGGTCTCATGGCTGAGCGCATCAATGACCCGAACCCCTGTCACCTTATCTTTTTTCTCATCATATATGATACTATGGACGATACTGTCCGTGCGCAGGGTTAAATTTCCTGTCTTTCTCGCAGCCGGTAATGTGGCGCTTTGGGTGCTGAAATATGAACCCGTAGAACAGCCCCGCGCGCAGGCCCCACAATTATGACAGGCATCACGGCCATTATGAGGCACCGTCAGCACTGCCTGTCGCGCCACGGTTAAGGCCCGTTCTGGAAAGTGATTGCCAAGCCCTGCCTTTAATTTCTTTTCCGCCACATTCAGTGCCATGCCTGGCAGCAACTTGCCGTGGGGAAGCTCTGCGCTCACATTCGGCTCACCACTGATGCCGGCGAAGCGTTCTACATAATCATACCAAGGCTCCAGATCCTTGTAGCTGATAGGCCAGGGCATGGCCATGCCATCGCGGGCATTGGCAGAAAAATTACCCTCCGTCCAGCGATAGCATTGACGGGACCAGGTTAAGGAACGTCCGCCCAATTGATGCCCTCTAATCCAGACAAAGGGCTTGTCCTTGTCATGGGTGAAGGGATTAAGGCGGTCATTGACGAAAAAATGTTTGGTGCCTTCATTAAGCTGTTTGGTTTTACTCTGGACGGGATAATCTTTCTGATATTGCTTACGGTCACCCTTGCCACGAAAGGGAAAGTCGGATTCCGGCACATGTTCTGTCACATAATCCTTACCATGTTCCACATTGCGGCCCCGTTCCAGCATCAGGGTTTTCAGGCCCTTTTCCGTCAGTTCCTTGGCCGCCCAGCCGCCCGTAATTCCTGACCCAATGACAATCGCATCAAAATGATTATTTTTCATAGTTTCAATCCATATAAATTTTGACTTAATACCCTAATAGCGTGTCACTGATCCCGGAGGGCCAGAAGGGCCAAAGTCAAATTCACCGATCAGCCCTTGATAATGAAGTTCTTTGTCCATAGCTTCTTCTGATGTGTAATACCCAATCAGAGTCAATTCCTTGGTCATGGCATAGAACAGGTTATCTTCGCCCTTCCCGTGCACCTTAAGGTCAAGAGCTTCGACCTCGGCATAACATTTTTCCGCCGAAAGCTTGCTAAACTCAGTGCCATATTTATTTTGAATATTAATCGTAAATTCTGCTAACCCCGCCATATAGGAGGCTGCATCTTTTTCATCATACCATTCAGCCAACATTAGATCGATAAATGCGGGAACCGCCACATCACTTGCGCCGGGGGTATTCGTTCGCGGGATAATAGTATCAGCAAGAGATCCAACCACAGCCAATTGCTGTTTGTTAAACATATTATACTGATAGGCCTTCTTATAAGCCTTTAGTCTTTTAACATGGTGATTATGCACCTGTTCAGCCATTGCCCCAAATACGGGCACTGACAGGCTGCTGCCAAGTACTAGCGACAGTGTTTTAATGATTTGACGTCTGTTCATAGTCACCCCTTACTTTCTGTGAATACGGACAAACGGGTCTTCTCCAACAAAGCCTTGGTCAGAAGCACACCCTCCAGCGGTTCTTTCTTACAGCCCTCCCACTCAATGCCGATATAACCGCGAAATCCGGAATCATAAACAATCCGCATCATGCGCTGATAATCGATATATTTCTCACGTCCCTGAGGGTCAAAATCTAAACTCTTAGCACTGACCCCCTTGGCCCACGGCATAATAATTTCGGTACTTTCATAGGGGTCGTCATAACGGAAATTATTCAGGTCCGGCAACGTGCCACAATTAGGCATATTCACGGCCCGCATCACATCAGCAATAAAAGTCGCCTTGTGGGAATAATCGCTACCCCAGAGATTTTCCACAATGATATTCACATCAAAATCTTTGGCGAATATAGACAAGCGGCTAAGGCTGTCTGTGACCAAATCAATCTGCTCTTCGCGACTGCCGCCGGAACGGGCATTAACACGGATGGATTTGCATCCCAGATGATGTGCCGCTTCAACCCAATGTTTATGGGTATCAATCACCTGCTCACGGATGGCAGCATCTATATTGCCGATACGCCCTTCCTTGTGACACATGATCATCAGGTTTTTTACCCCCAAATTATCACTACGGTCTTTGATGTTTTTCAGGGCTTCAGGTTTGCGGTAAATATCCAGCATAAACTCGCTGAGATACTCGATGCCATAAATTCCCAGTTTTTCAACGGAGAATTGCGGGAAACCTTCCGTTTTCATCTCCCCACTGTAAAACTGCCGCTGAAAGGACCATTGGGCCACGGATATTTCAAACCATCTCTGGCTTGGCGAGGCAAAAACAGACCCCGGAAGTGTTGTTGCAATCCCAAGTGCCCCGGCTGTAGCCAGAAAGTGACGACGATCTACCAGGTTTTTCATAGTTCTTCCCACCATTATATTAATTTCCATTTCAGAGTATAGGTTAGCGGACAATATACCCCTCCCTTTAGAAAGGGATTTATCTGCAGACTCAAAAATGATTTTTTGATAAACACCCTTAGTCTTCTCATATTGGCATTTTGCCGCTACTCTCTGTTTAAAGCTGCAATCTTTTTCAGATAGATTGTGCGGACATGATCCAGCCATAGGATAAAATGTGCCCGTTGCTCTTCTGGAACGAATTCAGCCTTGCCCATGCGGTCTATGCGCGCTATATTTTCTTCATATAACAGGGTCAGCTTTTCTGGTTTTGCTGTCACTGGCCCACCGTCCACATGTACATAAATGGGGGAGCTATGGGCGACGGCACCCTTATATCCTTCTGCGGCCACAGCAAACCATTGGCTGCGCTCGGCTGTTAACGTCAGTTGAAATTCAAGAACTCCGGCATCTCTGCGTTCAGTATCAATTTTTTTTATGGTGTGCCCCATGGAAACCAGCCATAGTTTTTTGGGCGATGACACATCTGGATGTCCTTCTGTCCGCACCGTAATATCAATGCGGTCGCCTTTTTTCACATGCAGGTCACTGCCGATGGACTGGCCATTTATTTTAAAGTCCAACAAGGGACCTTGAGTAACAAAGCTCCGTCCGGCCTTGAGTGCCGCGTACCAGTTATCCGGGTTAAACTCTACGCCCTCTTCCAGTAAGACATAAGTCCGATTGTCCCCAATATGCCCGCCCCACGGAAAATCAGACCCCGCGCTTAGGCTTAATCGCGCGCCCATATTCAGGGCATCATAGAAATGTTCAGGCTTGAACATTCCCGTATCATCCATAAGCTCAACAAAATCCACCAGATCTTCCGCCAACAGTAACGCACCGGCATTGCGCGATAAAAATTTATCGCCATAGAAATGAGCGATTCCGGTAAGAGCACCATCATTGCGGGATTTTCTAAAGATGGCGTCATAACGGTAATAATCGTCAGTATTGCGGTAGAGACGTTGGGTATTAAGCATGATGGTATGACCAAGTTCCGAAGTGCGCGGCTCCTCCTGCCCTGGCACCAGCCAGAAATCACCTTCGCGATGGGTGCCATCCTTACCCAACGCATATTGAGGGAAATGAAGAAATTCCTTATCACCCATGAGTAAAATGCTGGAAATATGAATATCCTCTGCCTGCGCGGCCCACAGCAATCCCCGATTATCTTTTACTCCAAAACGCGGCGCATGAACATGGGTGTCCCCAGACCACCACCCCTTTGCTGGCATATCTATGTAACGTTTGAGAGTTACATCCACAGATGTTTTATTATCAGCCGCCACTTCAAAAACATGTTTAACAGGGGCATATTCCAAACCCTTACCCGCATAAAGAACGTAGCGACCTTTGGGCAACCTGATTTGCGTCCGACCATTACTATGGATGGGATATTTAGTTCTCCATTGAGGTCGATATGATCGCTGGGCATCGGTGCGTGGATTGGCAAGAAAAGGCTGTTCTAACATTATCCACTGCCACGAGTCCGCATATTTTACAGCCAGGAATGCTGGCGTTGGTTCCCCTTTCACATTCCGGGTTACAAATTCCACAGAAAAGAGTTCCGAAGAAGATGTAATGGGCAGTTTAAAGGCCGTGGATTCGTTGATTGAGCTTGTGTGATGAACACCATCGTGGGACCAAGCAGAAGATATTAGTAGAGCAAGAAATAAACTGGCTACAAAGGTAGTTCGTGATAATGTTGACCACAAATTCATTCCATATACTCCTGTAAAAAAAAGCCCAAGAAACCACTAGTACTTTTACGGTATCTGGATTTCTTGGACTTTAGCTGTAAGAGCTTAATTAAGGAAGTAAGTCAGGCTCAACCCATATGTTCTCGGTGAAGAGGGAAGTCTTGACTGAGCACCCTCCGGAGAAGTTGATGCCACTGCGGCCCCCGTAGCATGCCAATATTCTGTATCAGCCACATTGCGAACCCAGCCAGCTATTTCCCACTTCTCACCTTCCGGCACGAAGCTTAGACGGAAATTCAGAAGACCTCTGGATTTTAACTCTGGTGCCCGAACACCGATCTGCGAAATAGTCGTTGTTGCGGCTTCCCAGCTATAATCACCTTGAAGGGTCATTTCGCCGGCACCCACGTCAATGCCATAGGTCGCATCAATACTATATTTCCACTCTGGTATACCATTCACCCTTGTACCTATGGCATCTGGGTTATTTTGAAATTCGGTAAATTTAGAATCAATATATCCAACCGATATATTTACCAACAGATTCTCAACTGGAATTGCCGTAACTTCTAATTCAGCACCCTTAATATCCGCGCTAGCGTTCAGGACAAACGGGGTGCCGCCCCCACTGACAATAGCCGTTTGCAGATTATTATAATCCATTTTGAACAGCGATAAATTGATGTTCAAACGATTATTAAAGCTCGCCTTGATACCTGCCTCATAGCTTGTAACATTTTCAGGATCAAACCCTGTTTCCGCAACTGCCTGAGTTGAACTGGTGCCATTAAAGCCCCCGCTTTTGAAGCCTTCACTATAGGTGGTATATAACAGTGCATCATCGCCCAAGTCCTGCTCAAAACCGAATTTTAACGACACATCATTCCATTTTCTAGTGGTCTCTGTATCAAATATTTCATCAATAATGCCCCCATTATTTGGCGGACCGAAGATAGCCCCGCCGAGGGGATCCGTCACTGACGTTGCAATGCCGCCTGTTTTTTCTTCCTTAGTCCAACGCGCACCTGCTGTTAGGCGAGTTGATGGTGTGATGCTATAGGTTGACTGTCCGAAAGCTGCATAAGCATTTGTCTTAATTGACTGGTTAAACCTTAAGGTAGCTCTACCGTCAAAAGCACCACCTGTTGCAAGAGCGACACCATCATCATTGTAGAAATCAGTTTGCCGGGTACCGTCCTCCCAGAAGTAATACAGACCAACAGTCCATTCCAACTTGCCATCAAGAGCAAGAGATCCTTTGGGATTAGATGTGAATCGCGCCTCTGCGCTCCCCCATGAGGATTCTTCATCATGGGCTTCATTTAACAGGCTAAGGGTGGAAAGGTCCCGATCCGTATCCAGCATCAGTTCTGATTCCCGATAACCAAATATATAAGCCGCATCAAAGGCATCATAAGAAACATCTGCCCGCAACATGGTACCCCATGTATCAAGTTTCTCAAAACCATCATTATCCACATTGGTTTCATAAAAATTGGTCGCAGGCTCTCCGCCAAAAATGGGGAACCCAGCCAAATCATTGAAAAGCTGATGAACAAATGAAAGGTAACCATCCTCAGGGCCAATATTGAACATAGTCGGATTAGGCTCAGACCTTTCAAAATCCGCTGTCATACTAATCTCTATATTTTCACTGGCGACAAAGCGAAGGCCAAAACGTCCGGCTAATGTATCAACACCATTACCTTTATTCCCAGTAAAATTATTTACCATATAGCCACCTGAATTGAGCGATATGATAGAGGCTTTTGCGAATAATTTATCCTCGACCAACGGGCCAGAAAGATATCCTTTAAAATTATAGGTATCCAGATTTCCGACCTCAGCTGAAAATTTTCCTTCAAGCTCTTCTGCCGGCTTTTTTGTGATGAAATTAACCGATCCCCCCGCCGTATTACGACCATAAAGGGTTCCCTGTGGGCCGCGCAATACTTCAACCCGCTCAAGGTCATGAAAAGCACTACTAGCAGCCCCCATACGCGGAAGATAAATATCATCAACAAAGACACCAACACCCGATTCAACTGTAATGTCATCTGGCGACTGACCAACACCACGAATATTAAATTTTGTCGTGCCTATGGTCGAACTTTTCACCATCAGTCCCGGGATGAAATTCTGTAGGTCATTAACATTTCGGACGCCAAGATTTTCAAGCTTAGACCCTGTAACAGCAGATATTGATGCCGCAATATCCTGCAGGCTTTCGCTTCGCCGCTCTGCGGTAACAATAATCTCTTCTAGTGACAGCTCATTGTCCACATCTTCGGCTAGCGAATTTTGCGCAATTAAACCGTGTGACACCGTTGCCATAAGTACCGCGACCATAGAATGCTTGCTAATTTTTATCTTTTTATACATTTATTTCTCCTCCATAGGGCTAAGCCCATTATTGACTGATACAAACTCCAATTTTATAATAAACACGCCTTTTAAAGTAGTCCCCTACCTTAAGGGGGGCTTTATACCCCCCATTCAAAAGCCTAATTTTCCTGACTGAATATCCCTATATAGCTCTGCATCAAGCTCACAATATTTATCTGATACTGGCATTCGGACAAATAGAGGATCTTCAACCTCATCAATTTTATAGGCTTCCTTTTGCAATAGAATCTTTTTAATCTTATAGGTATCCGTAACATCTAACTCACTGATAATTCTTATAAAAATGGGCCGCGCAGAAGGGGTCAACGACTCCGACACGGCCTGAGAGAATATATCTAGTGAGAAAAAATCATCATCAATAATCATAGCCGCCATTCCTGCCCGCCCATCCGTATTGGCTATGGCAACACCGTATACACAGGACGACTTTACACCAGGGATATTATTTAATAATTCGGTTACTTCTCCAGTAGATATATTTTCACCTTTCCAGCGGAAACTATCCCCAATGCGATCAACAAATTGATAATGAGGAAGGCCCAGAGTAAATCCAACATCCACGCGCCTAATCAGGTCGCCGGTATTAACATATTTGTCGCCTTGCTCAAAAATATTATGCAAAATCTTATCATTGGTTGATGCGGCATCTGTGTAACCCCTGAATGGGGCTTTCTTGGAAATAACCGTTATAAGAAGGCCTGTTTCACCCATTGCAGTGGGAAGACAGTACCCTTTGTCATCGCGCGTGACATCACCCGCATCTATATCATATTTGACAACTTTGAACTTACCCAAACCAAATCCAAATGTAGAATTACGATTAAAAATATTCATGAAGGCCACATTACCCTCGGTGGAACCATAATATTCCGCGACTTTTTCTATTCCAAATCTGGATTTGAATTTATCCCATATTTCTGGTTGCAGCCCATTACCAATACAGGTCGTAAGGGGGTTATCCGCGTCGTCTGTTTCAACGGGTGAATTAAGTAAATAACGACAGAGTTCACCGATATATAAGAAGATATTAGAGTGTGAGTACCTGACCTCATCCCAAAAGCGAGTGGTTGAAAATTTTTTTGTTAAATAGAATGACGACCCAGCCATGATGCTTGCCCCAAAGCCGATAAACATAGCCGCTGTATGAAACAATGGCAGGCAAACATAAATACGATCACTTGGTTTTAGTCCAAGCAAGGACGTGGAAAATGATGAAGATGCCAAATGCCAGTGCCAGTGCGTTAATATTGCGGCTTTAGGCAAGCCAGTCGTTCCAGATGTAAAAATATAATAGGCCGGGGCGGCACATTTTATCTTCTGAGTTTCTTCAAGGTTATCTGTAGATTGCTCACTGAGAACCGCTTCAATAGGGCAAGCCCACCCTGACAGTTCCTCAAGAGATGGATTTTCTGTGTCCCCTGGAATATAAAAAAAATCATCGCCAGCCAATTCTTGACGTATCTGGCCCACGGCATTAATGCAATCCTGACCGAAAGCAATTCTTCCACCACCAACTGTATTAATGCAATGTAATAACTGCTCATGGCGAAGACTGGTATTAATTAACCCTGCAACAGCCCCCAACTTGCATATACCAACAAATGCCGCAAGCATCTCTGGCGTATTTTCCAACAACAGCGCGAGTGATTCACCAGATTTCAAGCCCTGAAATTTAAAATAACGAGCATATTGATTGGCGCGTTTATTAAATTGTGCCCAAGTGAATTCCCCATCTCTGGTCACTATCATCACGCTATCTGCATGCTGTACTGCATTTTGCTCTATAAAAATTCCGATTGATAAGAATTGATTCTGCTTTGGACGCCGAAACCGAGAAAGCCGTACCAATCCTCTAAAAAGGTCAAAAGCAGAAGAAAATTTATTTGTCATATGGACACCCAAAAATTTCGAATTTCCAGAACTATAAACTTCTCGGCAATAGAGACCCCTCTCTTTGGTAAGGCTAGAGCACTATCAGATCAAATAGATTCATTTTAGGGATTCCCAAAGAGGTCAAAATGTGATTCAAGATAGAAGCTGGTTAAGGAGGCCAGCCTCTATGGTAAAATCACTATCTATTGATCTTCGT